>Ga0209318_1000641_pt1 | contig 32012 bp, 50 predicted proteins | sample RifGroE1_FD_183999 | JGI IMG/M metagenome (GOLD analysis project Ga0209318, IMG submission 183999) | Groundwater microbial communities from Rifle, Colorado, USA - Groundwater E1 (SPAdes) (version 2) | ecosystem: Environmental > Aquatic > Deep subsurface > Groundwater | place: Rifle, Colorado... | reverse complement strand
ATTCCTGCTAAAAAGGCATTCCATTGTTGAAAGCTTTCTAAGGAATCTTGGAGTTGAAGAAAACATACTTCTGGAAACAGAGCTGATTGAACATAATATCTCAGCAGGTTGTGACTTCTCAAAATAAATATCAAAAACAAATTAATTAATTTAACCCGGGATATCTTGGGATAACCCAGTATATACAGGGATTACACGGGATGACAAGAAATATTTATTCAAATATCTTGAGAAAAATAATTGAAAAACATAAAAAACAATAACAAAGTATTTGAAAGCATTGATATAACTGTATTTCAGTGATTTTGTGTTAGAATAGATACAAAAAAATAAGAAAGGATTGCATACTTGACTGAGAATTGTTGTAACAGAACTCAAAAAGCCTGTCAAAAACATAAAAAAGAGAGTATTGAAAAGTTGCCAAAGGCATAATTTATATATGTTACAGGCGTTACAACGATTTTGACAAAACGTTACTAAAAACATAAAAAACGAGCTAAAATACGCAAGAAAATACTGAAAAGCAATGGGACAAAAAATAAAAATAGAAAAAAAGCTGTCCCAATGCCTTATTATCAACGGTTACAAGGCATAAAAAATACTTAAATTATTGATAAAGCAATGGGACAGAATTAAAAAAATCGCTTCCTTAATTTATGTAATTTTGAAACGTTGATATCATACAACACCAAAAAAGCATAAAAATTAAGCCATTTTCTTTTCAGAATTTTCTCTAACAGCGGCTTCTTCGCCATGCATTGAGTTGGATAATTTTTTGTTTCTTTTATAAACACTAGAGCGGTTTACTTTGAACTCCATCAACTCTTTTAATTCTTCCTGAGCCTTTTCATCTAAGCTGTGATATAAATTCAGAATACTTTTATCTTCAGATGAAATATCAGATTCGATATTAGCAGGATCGCCGATCATGCTAAGGTACATATCTGGTGCAAGAAGTCTAATTATTTTAATTAGATCCGACTTAATGGCATCTATGTATTTGATAACAACATGTGCAGGAGCATTTATATCAGGATTAAAACAGCTTATGTACCGGTTGATTTCACACATCATGCCAGATACTGTTTCATAATATTCAAAATATGTATCCTCATTAATATCGGGAGGATTTAAAATCGAATATATTTCCTCAAGAGCTGTTATCATTTCCAGCCTTTCATCCTCAGCATAATTCTTGATACGTTCAAAAAAAGCCTGCTGCTGATCAAGCATTGTTTCTGTCATGAAATGAAGTTCGTTCTGCATGAACTCCTTGTCTTTTTTTAGCTTTTCATTATACTTCTCTCCAATGCCATCCTTCAGCCAGGTCTCATTTACACAGAACTCATTAATAATATTTTTTAAGACACCATCAGAAATACCTGAAGTCCCATTTTCAACTGATGAAAGACTTGATTTTTTTATTCCAATTTTTTCACCAAACACATCTTGAGTTAAATTCATGTCTTTACGAATTTCTTTAATTCTAGTTCCTAATGTAGTATTCATAAACTCTCCCCCTGTACGATAATCGAACAGACCAACCTATATATTTTATACGGTAATCAAACTTTTTTATTGACAAGTACGGTAATCAAACTTATAATATATATGTGGTGATATCAAACATCAACAATATATCACGGCAGCGTGATTCAATCTAGTCAAAACATGCGTTCTCTAGTAAACGAGAATCTGCTTCATCCCAAAATAGGTGCTCACGCGGAAGCGGCACCCGGCAAACATAATTGACAGAAATGTTGAGAAGTTTGGGAAATAAAGCATATCAAAACATCGGATCTTGCAGGCACCCTCGCTTGTGCCATTGACAACTGAATACATGAGTTTATTTAGTAAGATGCCATCCGAGCCAGGCAAATTTTTTAGCCGGGCGTGTATGGACCAGGGTAACCAGTAATAGCGTTGATCCGCACCATGGATGCGGGGAGCCGGAGTGTAATACCGGGGTGAATGTGGGCAGATATGAGGATGGATTAATATTCAGGAGGTTTTCATATGAGTAGGTTAAAAACAGAAGAACGCTTAATTATACAACCGGAAGTTTATACTAAAATATTTGCAGAGTGCAGTAGATTAGGTTACCTTTTGTTAAAAGTACAAAGACATTCAGATCATCCAGAAGATCATTACCTATTTGATGTACTCGGTTGGAATAAAGAAAGAAATATATATGCAACATGGATGTACAATTCAAGCTTTGATACCTTAAACAATGGACATTATGAACATTCAGATTTTGAAACAGCTGTAAGTGATTATGAAAAAAGAGGCTACACATCAAAAACTTAGGCGTAAGGTGAATTTAATTGCCTTTCATAAAGCGGTCATGTCACCGGTGGATCTCACTGGATGCCGTAAAAGCAAAGAAAGCTTTTCATACAAATAACACTACTAAGGAAACGGAGGCGTTTTAAAATGGCAAATAGACGCAAGAAGAAACTGGCACCTATAGGTAAGATCATCAGGAAGAGGATGATAGAACTGGATATGACCAAAAAAGAGCTGTCTCAGCTGATTGGTGCCAACTACAACTATATAACTTATATCCTCTATGGGGAAAGATCCGGTGCAAAGTATATGGATAGAATAATCGAAGTACTTAAGCTGGACAAGGATAAATTAACAAAATGTGCATAAGGAGCGAGTTGGATGAAAAATGTACTGGAAAACAAGAAGCTTATTTTACTTGATGAATATAAGGAAGGCTTCGGAGAAATTGCAAAGCTGGTAAATGAATTTGAGGGAATAAGTACTGATTCACAGGAAACATATATGAGGTATATGGAACTGTGCTTGTATGATCAGCTTGACATGGTAGACAAAAAGAAAACTGAGCTGATAAATGAAGCCAAAGAGTTCCTTGCTAGGTATAACAGTCAGTTCAAGGCATTTCTGGATACTGAAAAGCATCTTAATAAACAACTTGAGTATTACAGAGCGCAAAGGAAAGTGATTACAAATGAAAATACCAATGAGACAATTACTGAAGAAAAAGCAGCTGTTTAACAGGCTGAATAATGGTGGAGACATAAAAGAAGCGAGAAGAGCGGATGGAAATAAAAAGAGCATCCTGCAGGTCCCAAACCACAGATACTCTTCAACACTGTCCCTCTTATCTCACTTCTCCCCCATTATAGCACAAAAAATCTGATGATGTAAAGGAGGGGGTTGAATGCAGGATATGCAAAGTAAAGGCTATGTTACCATATTAGAAGCCGCGAAACTCGAGGGAATTAGCTTTGAAACATATAGAAAAAAAATACAACGCAATCCTGATGATTTCGACTTGATAACTGAATCATCGGAATCAGGCGGCAAGGATAGAATATGGATTGCAGTTGATTGTTTGACTTCAAAGGCCAGGAAGGAATACAGGGCAAAAGAAAAAATAGTGGCTGTTGAATTTGGAAAGAAGCAGTCACAGGAAATGCCCTGGTACATTGATATTGATCTTAACTGGTACATTGAGAATTATAAGAAGCATTATTATACGGCGGTAGAGCTTTCAAAAACCATTGCAGAGCATATTGAGGAATTGCAGGATATACCGCATAACGAAAAGACAGATTTCTCAATGAAAATGGCAAAAAAACTAAACATGTCATGGGGTAGTTTTTACCGCAAGATGAGAGATTATATGAAAGCTTGTGCCTGGGCAGAAAAGATTGGAAGAAAGTGTGGAAGCCAGACCGAAAAGAATTATGAATATTTCAAGGTGTTGGCATTTGCACGAGATCCCAGAGAAAAGGATAACTTCCCTTCCTTAACTGAAGAAATGAAAGCTCTTATTGAGAACCTCCGCTTTAACCAACTGGTATCAGAAAATCAATGGAAGGTTAAAAAGATTTACCGCTGCTTCGAAGAGAAAGCTGCTGAAAAATGCTGGGGTTCTATACCAAGTTACCATACAGTTGACAGGTACATAAAACACTTGCTTGAAACGAGGTCCAGCGCCGAATATCTGCTTCAAAAAGGCAAAAAGGCATGGCAAGGTAAGTACATGGGCAAGAAGAAGCGTGACACCGGAGCATTGATGGTGATGGAAGTGGTTATGGGTGATGGACATACCTTTGACTGCTGGGTAGAAATCAAACGTAAAAACGGGACAGTTGACTATATACGGCCACACCTTTTGGCATGGATAGACTTGCGATCACGCTGCCTGGTTGGATGGGCAATATGCGAAATACCGGATAGTCAGGTCATCAAAAAAAGCATTCTCAACATGATATATGAGAAAAAGGATTCCAGGCTCCCTTATGGCTGCCCGAAGTACATTTACATCGATAATGGTAAGGATTTTACAGCACAGTGCCTTACAGGTAGGCCAAGGACGGAAAAGTTTACTCTGGACTCAGATGTAAAAGGCTTCTTCCGTGGTGCAGGTATAGAGGATGATATAAGGGCTATGCCTTATCATTCATTTTCCAAAGCTCAGATTGAACGCATGTTTGGTACTGTGTGTGAGGATTTTTCCAAAGAAAGCAATACATATACAGGTACACTTACCGGCTCCAGTACGGAAGCCAAGATCAAGCGTAATATTAAAAAGATGGGTGAAAAGGGACTGGTTGAGTCTATGGAGAGCTTAGCACAAAGGTTTCAGGTTTGGCTTCCCAAATACCATGCCAGGATACATGAAGGCCTCAAAGATCAGGGTGAAGCTATTCCAAAACCGATAGAAGTATTCAACCATGCTGATCGTTATGAGAAACCTGCTCCGCCTCTTGATTTTGCAGAGAGCTTGCTGATGACAACGGTTATAAGGTTTGTAAGGCCCGAAGGAATCAAGATGTTCAAGAACTTCTATTATACACATCCTGCATTGAGTCAGTACAGGCGTGATAATGTCAGGGTTAAATACGATCCGGATGATGTGTCGGTAATTCATGTCTATGACAAGGCTGGGAAAAAGATTTGCGATGCTTCATGCTATGAGCTTTTGAAAATATCTCCCAAGTCCAATGAGAGGGCATTGGTAGAGCATATCAAGTCACAGCATCAGGAATACAAGGACATGATGAGTGAAATCAAGTATATGCAAATGCCTTATGAAGAACGTGTGGATCTGAGTGAAGGACGGAAGGTGATCACACCTGAGACAAAAGGCAAGAATCCGAAGGTTGTAAGTATGCCTGATGACAAGCAGTACCGGAATGAAGCCAGGGATAAGAAATCGAAGGATGAATATCAACCTAATGAGTATTATCTCAAGAAGTCTGAAGAGTTTTTTGCAAAACTACAAAATTTATAAATAATGGGGGTATTGATATATGAATACTGCAGCAAAAGTATATCCATTAAAGAAGGATATATCCACATTGGCGTTGGAATACATGAGACGCCACGATCTTGATAATGAGGCTTTCGGGAAAATGATAAAATATTCAAGAACGGCATTATCACAATACTTTTCAGGGAAATATACAAATCCAAAAAACGTTGAAAAAGCAATTATAAGTTTTTTTAAGGCTGAAGGTGAGCTACCTGAAGAGTTTCAATTATCAGTGACAGCTGAAAGATCCAAATTTTATTTATCAAGGGATGCCAAAGAAATTATTGGACTATGCCAAACATGCCAGGATGACAGAGACCTTGGAGTTATCTGCGGAAAGACTGGTTATGGAAAGACCTATACTCTTAAGCAGTATGCAAAAACCGATCATGTGTGCTACATAGAATGTGACGATACCATGTCTAGTAAGGACCTGGTCGAGGCGATTGAAGAAGGGCTGGGGCTTCCCATAATGTACGGCACAATTGCAAAACGGCTTAAACACATCCGGGAATTCTTCATTATAAATGAAGGCTACCTGCTTATAATCGATGAGGCTGACAAGCTCCTTAGCAAGCACACGCAAAAAAAGATGGAGATACTGAGATCCATTTATGACAAAAGCGAAATTGATGCTGAGAAAAAAGTAGGGATTGTTATATCAGGCGAACCAAATCTGATTAAAATGTTGAATGTTTACCTTCCGAGGTTTGCCAATAGGGTAAAAAACAAGCATCCACTGAATGGATTGACCAGGAAGGAAGTCGAGGAATATCTATCCGGATACAATTTCACAAATGATGCTATGGAAGAAATGATTCAAAGAGGCACAAATCAGAAATCAGGGTGCTTTAGGTTACTTGACTTCACACTGGACAACATATTCAAACTTGTATCACGGGATGGTGAAATAACTCTTGACATCATTCGGCAGGCAAGTAGGATGATGATGCTATAACAGGAGGTAAGCAAATGACAACTACCATTGCGAGAGCAATCACGATGATTAAGGAACCAAGATCTAGACTGAAATCAGAAATGAACCGATGCAAGCTTTCCACTCATGTTATAGCTTTACAACTCGGAGAATCACGGCAGACAGTAGAAAGATACCTGGATGGTGAAGCTTCAGACCAGTATTTTGAGAAGAAAGTCATGGAATGGCTTGAATAAGAAAACGGAGGATGATTGCATGAAAAGCAAATTAACATTTACAGATACCGCGTTAATGGTAATAAACAGTGTTGAAGAAGGTGTTATGGACAAAGCCACGGCTGTGGCAAGGATTGAAGAAGCTGCTGAAAAGAAATGTGCTGAATATGCAGCGAAGGTAATGAAGGATTTGCAAGTGTCTTTGATGGCTTTAGAAAGAGCCGTTGAAGAATTTGAGGGGGTATCTAATCCATTTCCCTTAGATACGATGACCGTGGAGCAGGCACAAGATATTTATAAGAATAAAGGCATGCTGCTTTTATGTAATGATGGTCATGTAATAAATGTCTTTAGGGAAAGCACAAATAAACAAGAAGAAGGAGTGGTTTAATTGGCAAAGGAAAAAGGTCTGTTAGTATTCAGGAATTGGGATGAGGTCAACCAGGCGATCAAAGAAATCGGTGACATCGACAGAAAAGTCTCAACTATCGAAAACGATATGAATGAGAGGATCAACACAATCAAGGCTGATTCAGAAAGGGATTCCGCTTCCCTACTGGAAAGAAAAACCAAGCTGGAAACAAATATTCAGGAATTTACCGAAAGCTATGCAAATGAGTTTATTACTGCAAAATCCAAAAAAATGCTTTATGGTACCGTGGGCTTCAGGAAAGCTGCAACCATAACAATCAGGAATATCAAAGCTATAATCGAAGCCTGCAAGCAGAATAGAATGACAGATTGCATTATCACAACCGAAAAGCTTAATAAAGAAGAGCTTGAAAAGTATGATGATGCATCCCTCTTGAAGATCGGAGCTAAACGAAAGGTCGGAGACAAATTTTATTATGAGGTAAATACAGAAAGGATTGATACTTGATGCGGAATACACCGGCAACTAATGCAGCAAACACTCCACAGAAGGTTATGAAGAGCATCCAGCCTAAAGAAGAAATTGCAGTTAATATTACTAAAAAGGTTTCAGGATCAGAGCTGGATAATGTACTTCAGGGGGTAGGAGCTTTCACCAAATGTTTCAGCCAGGAAGATAATTACATGGTGGAAATCAAGGTTGAAAAGGTCTTCGAGACCGATAAAACGGAAGATGCGGAATAAAGAAGTTATGAAACACAGGGAGGCAAAAGCTTCCCTGTGTTTTTACTAGAAAGGAGGTTTTCATGTACGGGGCCAGGACATACAAAATAAACAAGAGTCAAGTTAAGATCATATATACACTTGGACAGGAACTAGGTATTGTTGACCGCATGGTGACCAAAGATTCCCTTCATGAAATGGTTGAATCAATCACAGGTAAAATACATATCTCGGAGCTTACAGGTGATGAGGCAATTAAGGTTATTGACAGGCTCAAAGGCAATATGAAAGGTGTTGACAGGATAAAAGAGAAGCCCAAAAACACAGTATCTAAAGACCGGTGGAATCAATACGCTTTTGGTCTCACCTCCCGCCCTGGCATGGCCTCACTTAAGCAGCTTGAATTTATAAGGGCTATGATGTTTGAGCTTAAAAACAGAGTTCCGGGAGAAGCTTCCCTGGATGACCGGCTGCGGGGATGGCTGGAAAAGTATAATCACACCAGTGATGTGAAGTTCCTTACACCAGGAAAGGCCAGAATTGCAATTGAAGGATTAAAGAAATATCTAGTAAAGCTGGGCTGGAGTTATAAGGAGGTTTAAATGTCGGAGGTATTTCAGGTATTGGGTGTCAGCTGGATCATTTTCAGTATGTTTCTTATATCAAGGGTAAGCAAATGGTTCAGGGTTATTATTTGTGATGAGGTATATTACAGCGCCAAGGGGCTACAGCTCACCATAGTATTGCTGGCAGTATCGTTAATTATAAGTCAGGCTATTTTTTAGATTTCAAGGGGGCTTTGTGATGGTTAAGATTTCGGATCATGGCAACAAACGAGTCAGGAGCCGGTGCGGAATACCAAAGAAATCAGTTGAAAAGCTGACAAAAGATGCTTTTCACAAAGGTATCACCCATGCTGAGACTACCGGCTCTCTTAACAAGTTTATAACAGCGGAATACTTCTACAACCAAAAAGCGAATAACATTCGCATATATAATGACAAAGTGTTCATTTTTGCAGGTGAAACATTGGTTACAGTATTTAACCTGCCACAGCGGTACCGTGAATCGGTTAAAAACATTCTGAAAGACAGGTTAAAAGACCGTAGAGAAGGAGCTGCAGTATGAAGAGGATTGTTTTTTACATTAAGTGTTTAATGGTGGTTTGGCGTGATAGAAAATCAAAGAAATGCCGGGCGAAGTCCAGAAGGTATGTAAAGGAATTTCAGAGGATTTATGAATCGATGGGGTTAGAACGGTAAAAAAATGGAGGTATTCAAATGGATAGAATAATATGCCTGGTCGGAGAATCCGGATCAGGGAAAACGACTATTGCACAAGTACTTGAAGAAGATGGATACAACGTAATTCATTCCTATACTACCAGGCCGCAAAGGAAGCTTGAAGAATGGGGTCACAGATTTGTTACCGGAGCTGTCCTGCAGGAGCATTTTGATATTCCAGAATACATAGTAGCTTATAAATTCTATGATAACTATCACTATTGGGCAATTAGGGACCAGTATAAAGGATTGGGAACAAGTATTTATGTTATTGATCCGGATGGAATTGAGATGTTATTGTCCAAGGTCAAGGATGCAGAGATTGTCATAGTTTATCTCAAAGCTGACAAAGAAGAGCGTATTTATAGAATGGCCGATCAGGGCAGACCTATAGGAGACGTTGGCAGACGGGTAGGTTATGATCGGAATGCATTCAAAAGAATACGATGCAACTGGGTTGTTGACGCTAATAGTTCTATTACTGACACGATCGAGCAGGTCAAGGAAGTTATCAGGGCTACAGGAGGGAATACATGAAAGCGAGGGTTATAGTAACACTAGAATGTAATCGGCATTGTGAGGGCTGCAGCAATACACATGATGCTTTCCTGCAGCATGAAGTTTTGGATAATATTCGTGATCTGTTGTCATATGAAGAAATTATCATAACTGGTGGAGAACCAATGCTTATTCCCGATAAAGTCATTTTGTTTGCTCATGTGCTACGTAGAAGGCTTAATTATGAAGGCAAAATATATATGTACACAGCCTTATTTAAAAAGGATTTGTGGACAGAGTACAGAGATTTATTCACTTACATAAATGGAATTCATTTTACGATCCATGACGGTGCATCTGATCAAGATGTTATGGAATTGAAGTTACTATCTGAAAGACTACCTCAGCAAAGTGGAATTTCCTTTCGGTTGGATATTGATACCAGACTATATGAACGCTATGACTTTTCAAATATTAATTTCTCGGCCTGGTCAGTAGTACGTCGGCTAAAGTGGCTGGATAATTGTAAACTGCCGGAAGAAGAAAAGCTCTTTATTTTTGATCTGAAGGGAGCGTGAAATATTTGACTAAAGAGGATTGGAAAGTTGTTGAAGATAAGCTTAAACACATAATGGATGTTGTTGAACTGCAATGTGATGAATATAAGGTAAGCCTAGTATTAAAGCGTGAGAATCAATTCAAGAACTCTATAATGGTCTATGTTAATGGGGTATTTAAGTATGAATGGATGAATAAGGATTGTGAGGAATCAAGAAGGTTTCTTAGGAAGGTTACAAAATCATTGTATTCTCAGAAGCGAAAACAGGCTTATAACAAGTTGCCTAAGAGGATTCAAAAAGAATTGAAGACTGATATCAATAAGGTATTCATCTATTATATGCCGACATGGACATCATTTAATTCTCTTAAGAGAAATCTTATAAAGGAAAACAACAATATCAAGCTTCGAAGCCAAAGTTCAGAGTAACAGGAGGTGATATATTTGCCAAAACCGTGGACAAAAGAGCAAATTGAGTATTTTGAGAAATCTTTCGGTAATGTAAGCCTTAAAACTATTGCTAAAAACCTTGGCAAAGATATTAGAACAGTCGATGCCTGGCGTTATCGTAATGGGTACCCTACATCAACACAAGCGCATGAAGGAATACCGGTTTATGAATTCTCAACTGCTGTTAAAATGAACGATCAGACAATCTACCGTTACTGGATCAGGGAAAAGGGCTTGCCGATTACACTTTTTAAACCTCTTGGGAAAGCTGCAAAAATGATGGTAAACCTAAAAGAATTCTGGCAATGGGCATTCGATCATAGGGATTTCATAGATTTCAGTAAATTTGAACCTGGTGCACTTGGAGAAGAACCTGACTGGGTAATTAAGATGAGAAAACTGGATTACTATGACAAAGGTAAAAAAGGATGGGAGCGTCCGTGGACCCCAGAAGATGATTCCAGGATGATCGAATACCTAAAAACATTTCGCTATACATACAGGCAGCTCACCGAATTTCTAAACAGAACCGAACTAAGTATTCAAAACAGACTTTATCAAATTAGATGCAAATACCGGCCACTGGCTGAAGCTAGAAGAGATTGGTCTAAAAGTGAAGAGGAAATGCTCATTTTAATGAGGCTTGCAGGTGATACGGTCGGAGTGATTGCAAAAGCGCTTAACAGGAACCAGCTTCAGGTAAAAAACAAATGGGAACGGCTTAAAAGAAGCGGAAAAGTTCAGTTGGTAGGTTGATACAAAAAAATAGATAGGAGGTTATTTAAGATGTTTTGGGCAATTGGTGTAATTATTTTTTTCATACTATTAACAGTGTATTCATCTTGTAGAGTTTCAAGCCGGTGTAGCCGTGAAGAAGAAAAACCTGATACGTGAAATAAAAACTATGTGAAGAACGAGGTTAGGTTAACATTTTACACCTAACCTCATCAGAAAGGAAAATGCAAAATAATATGGAGAATGATGTTTTAAAAGTCGAAATCGGACAGCAGTTGCCACCTGAAAGATGGCTGGTGGCAGCGGATAATCTCGAACAGGTATTTCCTGCAATAGCGCAACGGTTGCTACTGATAAATAACGAAGGCAGAGGTCAGGAGGACGCAGATGAATTCATAGCTGATGGAATGCTTGCCCTTATAGCCATGCGGTATGTTGGCAACTTTGCCCACGATAAGTGTCGGTTTATTCCAATACCAGATGAACCATGAAAGGAGAAATTTACATGTCAATGTCGATGTTTGGAAGTAATAGTAAGCCAGACCTTTTTAAACAGAGAAGTATCCAAATAAAAGATAGTAATGCAAATGAAATAATTAAAGAAATGCAGGATGAAGGCTTTTTGGAGGTTGTAAGAGATTATCAAACCAATGAAATTCTATTCCTCTGTAACTACGGCACATGGCATAAAATTATGATTGGTGATATTCACATTGAAATAGAAAGGCCTGAACCTTTGTCTTTAGACAGAACACAGTTATTAACGGCAGTAAGGATTGACAAGAACGATACTGGTTGTTGCGCTTCTGACTGTGGTTATCTTAACGTTGGCAATGACCCATTTAAAACAGATGGCGAAATCAGTTTTTGTAGTTTATATAATAAAGAATTACATGGTTTGTGCAGTAAAACAAGATGCGGAGAATGTCACTTGGAGAATAAATAGTTAATTCGCATAATCAGGAAAGGTCGCATAAAAAATGGGTGATGTTAAAGAATTTGATACAAATGCTATACTGTGCAAAATCTGCAAGAAGAGAAAGTCAACAGTATTGTGTGATGCAATAATAGGTGAAATGGCATACGCTGGTCATCCTCCAAAGATCAATGGCATTATTGACTTAAGCATTCCGATGAGGAGTCCTATTACCTGTGATACTCCTATGTGCGACAAGTGTACAACAAAAATAACTGATCACATGGACCTATGCCCTGACCATGCTAAAAAGCTAAAATGATACGCAGGAGGATGTTATATGATTTTCATGGACAAACTTGGACACCTTATTTCAGACAGCAGCCTCCAGGAGCTGCATCTGTTTGCTAACAAAATAGGATTAAAAAAGTCATGGTTCCAGGATAAGCCAGGCCAGCCTCATTACGATTTAACAACACCCAGGGCAAGAACAAGAGCGGAAGATGCTGGTGCTGTCAGAGTTGATCCCAGAGAGATTGTAAGGCTGCTGGGAAAAGCACAGTATCAAAAAGAATAAACGAAAGAAGGAAAGTCAAATGGCTGAATTTTGTGAGTGTGGTTCCCTGAAGCTAAGAGGTATATGTTCAAACAAGTATTGCCCTGTGAAAAAGATAAAGCGCAAGATATGGGTAATTAATGGCGAATGCTTCAGTTTCAAAAAACCTATTGGCTATGGTAAGGCTGAAAAATCGGCATTGCGAATTGCCGATTTGAGGTTAGAAATACAAAAAGAGCTTGAAGGGTGATGATGCCAATGGAGTTTGGCGTATATCGTGGAGCTGTTGTGCAAATAAGAGCAAAATCCAATTCTACTGTCAGTATCCTTCTGGAGGATGAATCCCCAGCTTCAGTCAATAAAGATGAATTAATATTATTGATGGATGGTGTATTAGGTGATCTAGCTCAACAGCTCCACGAAGCGAAGAATGAAATTAATACTCTCATGGTAAGGATGTATCGGCTGGATGAAGAGTATCACAAGAAAATTGAAGCTCTTCGGGAGATGTATATGAATGCCAGAAGCAAAGAGATAAGGACAATAAATCAGATTTTGAGAAATTCGCAAGGAACTTGTCAAAAATAACAGGATTGACATGAGATTAAAAATAAGATATAAAAGGTGGTGAGGTCATTGAGTAAAATGAATTTGCAGGAACTGAAGAAAGATGATCTTCCGGAAATATACTGCCAGATAATGAATGAAATTGGACTCGATAATACGATTAAGATTGCAAAACTATTTGGCGGCCAGTATGTATATTTCCATAAGGCAGAATCTGTTGAACGCCCTCTGAGAGATCGAAAGATCAGAGAGGAATTCAATGGCTATAATTATGATGAGCTTGCGAAAAAATATAACCTCACAGGTATCATGATTAGATATATATGTGATGATATTATAGACAACAGGCGTAATCGACCAATGGATGGGCAAGCCACACTATTCAGCAAAGATTAATTAAATATTTAATTTAAATACTTAAAAAGATATTTTTCATGAAATGAATTAAAATCCAAGTATACTAAATGCTTGGATTTTTTATTTTACTCAAAAGTGTGAGGTAAATACATGAACGGAATTAATCTTACTGCAGTACTCCAGATTATCACAGGTTTGGTGATTGCAATTATCGGCTTTTTTCTTAAGGATAAATTCAAAAAGCTTGAAGATGCGGATACAGACAATAGGTGCAGGATATCAGCAATTGAAAAATCCTTCAGTGATTTTAAAGAAAAAATGCCTCTTATGTACACAACCAGAGAAGACCAGTTGAGAGCACAGGCAAGCTTGGAAGCCAGAATTGAAAAAGTCAGTACAAGCATGGAACAAGGGTTTGAGAAAATCAATGTGAAATTGGACTACAAGCTTGATGGATTTTTTAAGGATGTGGACCAGAAGATTAATAAGTACAATGACCATCTGAATGAACATATTACAAAAAAAGAGGAGTGAATTCATGGACAGCTTAAAGATTATTGAAATCAAAAGGCTCAGAGCGCTAATTCTTACTTCCCTTTATGAATCAGTTAAAGGGGTTTTACTTGTTACTACTGTTAAGCGGGCATTCCAGGCTAATTATTCTGCCATTGAAGTTGATAAGCAGATAGATTACCTGAAGGAAAGAGAATACATTCGCGAGTTGAACCCGGATGAGCAAATACATGATGACATAGTCATAAAAATAACTGATAAAGGTCAGGATGTTTGCGAGGGTACAACCGATGATCCGGGAGTTGGATTTTGATGGGTACCCAAAGAGAACGGACAAGGGTTTGTTCAAAAGTTGATGAGCTGCCGGATGACATTCGAAAAAAGCTTGATCAGATGCTGGCTGCTACCGGTGAAAACTATCTTAAATATACTGAGATAGCTGAAGATATAACCAATATGGGATACCCGATAAGTAAGTCATCTATTAGCAGGTATGCCATACGTAACAATTCAGTTGTTAAACGATTGAAGGAAGCCAGGCTTAGAACTGAAGCACTGCTTTTGGCCGTTAAGGATAACCAGGATATTGAGGGTACAGAAATAGCAGCTGCCATGTTTGTTGATCAATTGGTTCAGAGAATGGCAACGGCTGAAGATGATATTGAAAACCTTCCTATCGACAAGGCGGTCAAGCTCATGGTTGCGATCCAGAGAAGCGCTGTATATAAAGAGAAGTTTAAAAAGGACTTCAATAAGATATACAAGAAAGCTTTGGAAGAAGTTAAGCAGGAAATGAGGGTGGAATTGAAAAACAATCCAGAACTTTTTGAAATGATGGTGAGCTTTGCAAACAAGGTTGATGACAAGATAGCTCAGAAGCTGGAGAAGGAAGCAAATGGGTAAATGGTATGTACTCCATGTGAAAACCGGTAAAGAGGTAGAAGTAAAAAATATCCTGTTGAGAGATCTTCCGGATATTAAAGCACTGGTTCCACAAAGAATCCTTCGTGAAAGAAATGATGGCGTGTGGAAACAAGTAACCAGGACTCTTATTCCGGGGTATGTGTTTGTAAAGGTATTCATGGATGCAGCAATGTTTTATAAGCTAACTGGAACACCTTCAGTAATACGGATACTTGATAATGAAAAAGGTCCAGAGCCAATACCTGAAGATGAAATGCAAATTGTTTACAGGCTCTCCGGGGACGGTGACCCACTCGGTATATCGGAAGTGTTTTATGAAGGCGGCAAAATAACGATAGTATCAGGTCCCCTCCAGGGACTTGAAGGCCAGATAGTTAAGATTGATCCCAGAAGATTCAGAGCAAAAGTAAACATCACTTTGATGGGTGAGCCTCGGATCGTGGAGCTGGGTGTTGATGTAATCAATAAAATCGGAACCTGATACATACTGATTCGTCGTATGCAATGGTAAAGAGGTCATAAGGCGGGATAAGTTATTTGGCTTAAAAGAGTCAAATGGCGAAGCCTGCCTTTATTTAATTTCGAAACCAAATAAAAAATGGGATGCTTGATCCCGGATATGGCATTCCCGCAACTTAATAAAAATGGCTATTGGTGATAGAAAGTAAAAGCAACTCAAATTTACTGAAGATAAAACAGAATTGGCCGGGCAATTCTGGTATTAAGCAAAAATATTGTTATCCCCTCTTCTATATTGATATTAGCATATTGTTACAACGCGTTATAACGGACATTAAAGCGATTTTTAGTGGCATGGTAATATAAACGGGCACAAAAATAAGGATAAGGCATTTAGGCCTTATTTTAAGTTGGTGAAAAAATGGGCATTATTGCAAGCTTAGTCGAAAATGATTTCGGCATTAAAAAAGAATACATAATAGCCCGTGATAGCTTTTGGGAATATTGTAAAATACGACACCCGAAGCACTTTAAAGATAGCAGGCCATATCAAAAGGAAATTTGTGATACCTTTCAAGCTCTGTATGAGAAAAGGATAATTCGGTTTCATCCGGATGAGTCCTGGAAGATCGTTGAAACGACAGTGCCTTTATATGGCTTTGAAGTCTGTAGGAAAATGAAATTAAATGTTCCTCCCAGGCATTATAAGTCATTCACTGCTACCCTGTTTTCCCAGTGGTGTCTTGGTAAAAATAACGAGAACCGTATAATAACAACATCATATAATGAAACCCTTTCCGGAAGATTCGGAAAAGCCGTCAGAGATGGTATTGATGAGACTCGTATTGATGATAAAAGAGTCGTATTTAATGACATATTCCCGGACACCAGGATAAAACAAGGTGATGCAGCAGTCCAGCTGTGGGCATTGGAAGGACAGTTTTTTAACTATCTGGCAACATCTTTTAATGGAACTGTAACCGGTGTAGGCTGTAATATCGGAATCATTGATGATCAGTTAAAAACTGCGGCTGAAGCTCATAATGAGAATCTCCTTGAAAATCAGTGGTTATGGTACACTGATACTTTTTTATCCAGGCTTGAAGAAGATGCAATGCAGATCGTGATCATGACCAGGTGGACATCAAAAGATATTTGCGGCAGGCTGGAAAAAGAAGCTGAAGCAAATGAATGGTATGAGCTGAAGCTTAAGGCATGCCTTAATGAAGAAACTGGAGAAATGCTTTGTCCAGAGGTATTTTCCTTTAAATCGTATAAAGCAAAAAAAGCATTGATGTCAGCTGCAATATTTCTTGCCAACTATCAGCAAGAGCCTATGGACGTTCAGGGACGTTTATATTCTGAACTTAAAACTTATGAAGATTTACCCAGGGATGATAAAGGCAACCTGATTTTTGATGAAATTATCAGTTATACAGATACAGCCGACACAGGAGCTGATTATACATGCACACCGGTAGCTTTGTTATATAACGGTGATGCATACCTTATTGATGTATCCTACAGTGATCAGCAAATGGAAGTAACAGAGCCTGAGACCGCAAAGCTTTTATATGTTAATAAAGTAAATACGGCATGGGTGGAAAGCAACAATGGTGGCCGAGGATTCGCAAGGAACGTGCAACGTATTTTACTGCAAAAGTATAAGACCAGAAAAGTTATTATTAAATGGTTCCACCAAAACCTTAACAAAAATTCGAGGATACGTTCAACTGCAACAAATGTAATGGAGCATGTGTACTTCCCTATTAATTGGCATATCAAATGGCCTAAGTTTTATGAGGCCTTAATCACATACCAGGCTAAAGGCAAAAACAAACATGACTGTGCTCCAGATGCTTTGACAGGCTTGGTCGAAAAGATGGAAAACAAAAACCGGAAAAAAGTCAGGGCATGCAAATCCCTATATTAGTATAAGAGGTGCAAATCATGGATATTACTGTTATTCGGAATTTGCTGGCCATAAGCCAGAACATTACCAGCGACATCATAAAAGATCTAATATCAGATCATGCCACCAGGCATGCTAAAATGTACAATTTGTATGAACGATATAAGGCAACTACAGCAGGAGTCCCTGTCTTCTCAAGAACGTTTGATGATAAGAACAAAGTTAATAATAAGCTTAACAATGACTTTTTTGGTGATATTATAGATACAAAGATCGGGTATTTTGCCGGAAAGCCAATATCATACGGCCTTGATCGTAATATGTATATGCCAGATGGAAAGACGCTTAATGAGCAGCTATATCTTAAACATACAAAACAGATTAGTAACTTTAACATCAGATGTAACATTGAAGATCTGGATTCAGAGACTGCCAAAAAAGCTGCCATATGCGGTTATGGCTCCAGGTTGTTATACATTGACAAAAACGCAATGGAAAAAGTCATTGATATTGATCCCTGGGAAACAATATTCATAAATGATGGTTCTATTAGTGAAGCTCAATATGCTTTAAGGTATTATACCATTTCTGTAATTCAGAATAATAATACTGTTCAAAGAACGCGGGTAGAATGGTATGATTCCCAGAATGTCACCTTCTATATCATGAATGACAAAGGTGAATATGAGCTTGACGATATGGAGCCGGTAAATCCAAAGCCACATCTGTTTGACGATGTACCTTTGATATGCTTTCCAAACAACGAGGAGCTTCAGGGAGATGCTGAAAAGGTTTTAAACCTGATTGATGGATACGATAATACTCTCAGTGATATAAACAGTGAGCTTGAGCAATTCAGACTTGCATACATGATATTTATTGGAATGGATCCGGATGAAGATACAATAAATGCAGCTAAAAGAACAGGAGCTTTCGGCCTGGAAGAAAACTGCAGCGCAGAGTTTCTTACCAAGACAATAAATGATGTCATAATCGAAAATCATCTCAACAGGCTTGAAGAAAATATACTCAAGTTTGCAAAGTCAGTCAATTTTGGGGATGAAGCATTCGGTGGTACTATAACAGGCATTGCTATGAAGTTTAAGCTGTTTGGTCTGGAAAGCAAATGTATTACTGCTGAAAGGAAATTTGCTGCAGCATTAAGAAACCAATATAGGATACTTTCAACAGCATGGCTTAAAAAAGGCATATCTATTGACTATACCAATATCTTTTTTACTTTTAAGCGTAACTTCCCTCTTAACTTGCTTGATGAAGCTCAGACTACAACACAGCTCAAAGGGAATATATCAGAGCGCACCAGGTTATCACTTTTAAGCTTTGTAGATGATGTAGAATATGAAATGCAGCTTATGGAGCGAGAGAATATAGATAAAGTGGATCTGGATGATGATCCGGATAATGATTTGGAGGATGAAGACAATGAAAATGCCTGAGTCTATAAAAATCGGCTGGAGAAAATACAAAATAACAGAAGACGAAAAGAAATGTAATAAACGAGGTCAAGACGTTTATGCTGAAATAATCTATGAAGAAAACAGTATATATGTCTATGAAAAGCTTGATAATGCTAATAAAAAAGTTTCGTTACTGCATGAAATTCTGCATGGCATAGGTTATATGATTGGTAATAAGTCCTTCAGGGAAGATGAAGAGATCATTACTTCCCTATCAGAAAATCTGTATCATGTTTTTAAAGACAATCCGGATTTAATCAAATATCTGGGAAGTGATGAAGATGAGCCTGGATAAAAACTTTAATGCAGCTGACAAGGCAATTGACAGAATAACAAATTCAACAAGGAAAAACATTATCAAGGCTTATTCGGAGTCTTTAAACTCGGTAAGAAGTAAAATGGCATTCATTTTTGAGAAATATAGTACTGATGGAGTTTTGACATATGCAGATATGGCTAAATACAACCGTCTAGTAAATCTAGAAAAAGAGATTCGTGATGAGCTGTATGGCCTTACAGGAGAAAATGCAAAAGCCATTAGAACATTATCTGGTGACGTATATCAGGAATCGTATTATAGAACCGCTCACGCTCTGGAATTTGAAGCTCAAGCTAAACTTTCTTATGGAATGATAAATCCAAAAGTAATAGAGGCCAGTATTCAGAATCCTCTTTCCGGCCTTAAGCTTGACGATGTACTTATCAAAAACAGAAATAACATAATAACCAATGTCAGGCAGCAGATCACCCAGGGACTTATCCTGGGAGAATCCTATCCTAAAATTGCCCGGCGTATGAAGGATACCTTTGAAGGTGATGCAGCAAAAGCATTAAGGGTTGCACGGACAGAATCACACCGGGTACAAACTGAAGGTAGGCTTGCATCAATGGATCATGCTCAAAGTAAAGGGGTAAAGATGGTCAAGGTCTGGGTTGCATCGTTGGATGCAGCTGTCAGAGATACGCATGCAGCACTGGATGGTCAAAAGGTCGGTATGGATGAATTATTCTATATACGCGGTATGAGTGCAAAAGCTCCCGGATTGTTTGGTATAGCAGCTGAAGATATAAATTGCAGGTGTACTGTCAGAGCTGAAATAGAAGGTTATGCTCCTGAGCTGCGCCGATCTCGTGAAGATGGTATTATCCCCTACTCTGATTATAAGTCATGGAAGGATAACCGTTTAGGTTTTTAAGGCAAAAAGCTTTAAAATAAATTATTTGCCGGTATAGATCGGCAGGAGAGGAGTTCTTTATGGACATAAAAGAAATAAATGCATATCTTGAAGCCAATAAGGACAGTGAAGAGGTCATTAAATTTATCGGGGGTTTCGTGACAACCGATAGAGTGAAAAGCTTTCTTGCTGAGACCGAAGAAGGCAAAAGGATAATGCAAAGTGAAAAGGATGCACATTTTACTAAGTCTCTTGACACCTGGAAAACCAATAATCTCAATGCATTGGTAGAAGCAGAGATTGCAAAACGTCATCCGGAAGAGACTGAGGATCAGAAGCGCATCCGGAAACTTGAGATGGAGCTGAACGATACTAAAAAGAACGCACAACGAACCGGCCTGAAGAACAGAGCTATCACTGTACTAACAGAAAAGGGTATTCCGCTTGACTTTGCGGATCACTTTCTGGGAGACGATGAAGCAATGACAGATGAAAACATAGCAAAGCTTGAATCAGTTTGGCAGACTACCATCCAGGCAGCTGTCGAAGCAAAGTTCAAGGAAAACGGCAGAGATCCGCGTAAGAACAACAATTTTAATGGCGGCATAAATCCTTGGAAAAAGGAAACCTTTAATCTGACCATGCAAGCAAAGATTTTGAAGGAAAACCCCGAGCTTGCAAAGACACTTAGAGAACAGGCATAAAAACACAATAATTTCCCTTGAAGTAGAAATATCAAAACACTAAAAATATGTTTGGAGGATGATAACATGGCACCAACCAAAATAGCTGATATTATAGTTCCTGACGTTTTTAACCCTTATGTAATTCAAAGGACTGCAGCGTTGTCTGCATTAGTTCGTAGTGGTATTGTTGTACTTGATCCGCAGATGGACACACTTGCCAGAAGTGGCGGCGTAATAATCAATTTGCCTTTTTACAATGACCTTACAGGTGATGATGATCTGCTTGATGATGATGATGATCTTGGGCTTGCAAATATCACTACAGGTCAGGATCAGGCAGCTCTATTAATGAGAGGAAAAGCCTGGGGTGTAACAGATCTGGCTGAGGCTTTGAGCGGAGATGATCCGATGAAAGCTATTGGTGATCTGGTAGCTGAATTCTGGGGAAGGAAAGAACAGACAATATTAATAAAAATACTTGCCGGTATCTTTGCTGATAATCTTGCAAATGACGCAGGAGATCATATCAAGGATATAGCTATTGCCGATGGTAACAATGCTTTAGATGCAAACCTTATTGGATCTGATTCTGTTATCGATGCAGCTACATTGCTTGGTGATGCAGCTGGTAAGCTCACAGCTATAGCAATGCACTCTATTCCTTATTCCAGGTTGCAAAAGAAAAACCTCATTGAGTTCCTTCCTGACAACGAACAGGATATCGGTTTCGGTCTGTATCTCGGAAAAACTGTTATAGTTGATGATTCATGTCCCAGGGCTGCAGCCGGACAAAGCGGATATAAGTATACGTCTTACCTATTTGGGCGCGGTGCTGTAGCACGTGGTGAAGGAGCTGCCAAAGTACCTACTGAAACAGATAGGGATGCTCTTGGCGGCGGTGGTACCGACATACTGATATCAAGGAGACACTTCATACTCCATCCCAGAGGTATTAAATTTACTAATAATACCGTAACCAAAGCTTCTCCATCAAACACTGAGCTGGCATTGGCTGCAAACTGGGATCGTGTTTATGAAAGCAAAAATATCAGAATAGTCGAGCTGATCACCAACGGTTAATTATTTATAAAAATCAAAATTCGATAAAACAGGCGTCTATATTTTGACGCCTGTTTTATTCAAAAAGGAATGGAGAAGATATGGGCGATATTTTTAATGAAAAGCCAATGAAAAGGATATTCGACAGTGTATATAAGGCAATAAACAATGCCATTGATGGATTGCTGGCAGGTTTACAAGGCGTTTCAGAGCCTATAACTGAAGGTACTCCGGTCAATGCTGTTGCAGCAACCAAGACACTGACAATTGCAGGTGTTGTCATTGATGGCGAAACCATGACCATTGGTGATGATGTTTATGAATTCTGTGCAGATGTAGCACAGTCACTGACTGCCGGTAGTACTATTGCGGTGGATATCGAGGCAGCATCTACTAAATCAGCTGGCACTTTGACCATGGACACGCAGCCTACAGCTGGTGACACAATGACAATCGGTACAACTGTCTATACCTTTGTACCCATAGGTACCGCCAACGGAGAAGGTGAAATTGATATTGGTGTTGATCTTGCAGCTGCTAAACTTGCAACCGTAGCCGCTATAAATGGTACCGATGGTATTAACACTGCACATCCATTAGTTACCGCAGCCGCTTTTGCTGTAAATGATTGTGTTATCACAGCTTTGGTTGGTGGCGTAGCTGGTGATCTGATTGATAGTACAGAAACATTTACTGCTGGATCTAACGTGTTTGATGCTGGTACTTTGGGCACAACCGTAGCTGGTGTTGATTGTGTCCAGGCCGATGCCGTTACCGCTTTAGTAGCTGCTGTTACTGCAAGCGATACCCAGGGCGTAGGTGCTGCTGATGGTGTTGGAGACACTGTTGTTTTAACGGCAGACATAAAAGGAGTCAGCGGAAATGCAATTGCAATAGCTGAAAATATGGCAAACGGTAGTTTTGCAGGTGGTGCAGTTGCATTGAGTGGAGGCATTAACGGGACTGTTGGCGACAAGGGAGATATGTTATTTGATGCAAACTATTTTTATATAGCTGCTAATGATAATACTATTACAGATGCCAACTGGAGACGCATACAATCCAATTCTTATTAATAAGAGGGGGATATAAATCCCCTCTCACCTATTATATTCAATCACTAAATTCTCAGTAAATATGTCAAATTTAACAACAGGAAGGTGATTAAATGAGCGCGACTGGATTTCAAAGAACGAGACGGAATATCCAGAAAAACAACCAGGTTCAAGACGTAATAGTACCTTATGCAGAATTGGGGTGGCCGGAACTCAAAAAGTATGCTGCTGAAAAAGGTATAGATGTAAAAGGCAAAAAGAAAGAGGAAATTTTGAAAGCCCTGGCCGATCTGGAGGGATGACCCATGGCGATAACAACAGTTGCAAAGGTTAAAACAATATTGCAAATAACTGATAAAGATGCACTGATCACTGAGTTGATACCAATGGCTGAAGCTGATTATCTTGCGATACGGAATAAAGCTTTTGATACTGATGGTGAGGGAAATATCCTCTACCCTGCCGGAGCGGAGCTGACTGCCATCAGGATGATTGAATTTCAAATGTCAAAGAAAACTGCAGGTGTGAAAGCTGAAAGTCTGGGTGATTACTCAGTTACATACGAGGATGCTTCCGGAAAGTATCCCAAATCAATAATAAGCGGGATAAGAAAGTATGTGAAGTTTGTATGAACATGAGAAGGTTTTATACACCTGGCAAGCAAGTTATGCGAAAAACTAAAACCCCTAATGGTATGGGCGGCTACTCTGAATCATGGAGCTTATTTAAAACAATTGATGGATGCATACGTCCCCTGCAGGGTGATGAAAGGCTCTCGGCTGATAAAAAAACATTGTTTGCTACACATCGTTTATACTGCGATTATGACACCAGCATACTTCAGACTGACAGGATAACCGACAGCGGCCATGATTATGAAATTAAATTTATTAACGACCCAATGCAGATGCACGAGTTTCTGCATATAGACATGGAGCTGATTACATGAGTGAAAATTATAAGTCGTTTATCGATAAAGCCAAGAATGCTTTATCGGAAGCTGAAGAAAGAACACTGGAAGCCATTGGTGTATTTATAGAAGGTGAAGTAATTGTCAGGACTCCTGTACTGTCTGGTAATCTTAGAAATAGCTATACACATAAAATGAATTCTGATGACCGATCTGTAAGCATTGGTACGCCTGTAGATTATGCGGTATATGTTGAAAAGGGTACCAGCAAACAAGAAGCGCAGCCACATCTTACACCGGCTGCAGAGGACAATATTGACAGAATAAAAAAGCTGGCAAGTGAGATGATGAAAATTGATTGATATAACAGCATTTAAAAAAAGTCTATATAACATGATATCGGTGTTTTTAAAAACATATGATGCAAAAGCTGATCAGGATGCAGATTGCAAATATGCAGTATATAAGCTGCCTTCAAGCTTTAACGGAGACAAAGACAATAGTCAAAACATTCATTTTACCCTGGAGGTACATGTCTGGGATAAAAACAGCGACTCAACATGGATTGATGACATGTGTTCTACATTGGACAATTCGTTAACCGGAACCAGCATTGTCACAGTAGCTTTTTATTACACCATGGAAAGAATAAGTCCATTTCTTCCTATCCCTGACCCGGTAGATGATATTCAACACAGAGAAATTCGATATTTGGTAAAAGTACAATTTTTATAAAGGAGCGTGACTCATAATGAGTGTCAAAGCAAATGCACCGCTGGGCGTGCCAACGACCGAGTACCTCGGACCCGGTGCTATCTATTTCAATTATGGCGAAGTTGATGAAGCTGTAGTCGGGGCAACCAAGAAAGGCGGCGAATTCAATGATGGAGTCGAGTTTAAACAGAGAGAGGCTGATGGAGACCTGGGACCGGTTAAAGGAGCAATCGATTTGATCAAACTGGCACCGGTATTAAAAATCAACGCCTTGAAAATCGACAAGACAAATCTACAGAAATTCTTTGCAGGAATGAGCCTTGTTGATACGGATGCCACATATTCAAAGCTCACCAGGATGGTAGATCTATCAAACAGCTATATTACGAATGTGGCTTATGTAGGTCAGAACCGCAGCGGTCAGGATATAGTAATAATTCTTTATAATGTCCTGGGAGACGGAACATTGGTGATAGCATTCACCAAGAACGAAGATATTGTTCCGGAAGTTAAATTCAGCGGTACTTTTGACCCGGCCACATTTGTCAGAACAGATCCGGATACATATCCTTACCAGGTCTGGCTCCAGAAAGGTGCAGGCTATACAGTTACATTTACGGTAGATGATGGTGTTAATCCTGTCGTAGGTGCTCTTGTCACATTTAATGGCGCTACTGTTGAAACGGATGTAAACGGCCAGGCAGTATTCGCTGCTGTACCCACAGGCACAAATAAAGGCTACAAGGTTGAAAAGACCGGATTTGTTACTTATCAATCTGCTATTACGGTTGATGGTATTGAGGCGGTCGGGGTATCCTTGACAGCTGAGACTTAATCGGAGGTGTAATTCATGATAATAAGTACAGAAAAGGCTTTTGACATTCTGCCGTATGCAGTATCTATAATTGAGAAGCTTGATATGAAAGGGTATATTCTCCAAAATAAAGAGCTTATCAATACTGAAGATAAGGATAAAGTAAATAAAATCATGGATGAAAAAGGCTTTGATTTTGTTATGCATATTTTGAAAAACACTAGCAAGGTAAAAACCGAAGTGTTTGATATCATTGCAGTAGTTCAAGACAAATCGGTTAATGAAGTTAAGTCTCAGCCTATCAATATAACAATTAATCTTTTTAAAACTTTGCTGCAGGACACGGAATTGATGCGTTTTTTCAAGTTAGCTGTGAAATAGGGTGGGAGCGCGCTCTCACTCTTTTACACAGCAATTATAATTACGAATACCTTAAGCGCCAGAAGCCGCAGATATTAACAAAGCTGTTAGTACATTCGCGAAGCAGCGAAATAGAACGAAAGGCATGGGAAAAGTGGTTAGTTTTATATCATGCTTCTCAATTTATTCCCAATTCCAGTCTTCAAAATTTTGAAACATACATTAAAAAAGATATGCCGGTTAATGATGAAATTTCGGATGATGAGTATGACGATATCATAAAAAATGCGGAAGAATCAAAAGCACGGCATCAGAAAGCTATGAAACGGTGATAGTATGGAAATATTTCAGCTGTTCGGATCTGTCCTTCTAAAAGGTGCAGACAATTCAGAAAAACAACTTGATAGTATAGATAGAAAAGGCTTAAATGTTGGTGAGACATTAGGCAAGATTGGAAAGGTTGCATTGACTGTAGGTGCAGCCATGGTAACAGGCTTTGGTGCTGCTACGGCTGGAGCATTTAAGCTTGCAGAAAAGGCTTCCGATCTTTCCGAGGCTCAGAATGTTGTTAACGAAACTTTCAAAGTATCTAAGGATTCTGTATTGTCATGGAGTAAAACCATATCAGAAACAGCAGGCATATCTGAAACTAATGCTGTCAAGTTTGTCGGCTCCATGGGTGCCATGCTTAAATCTTCCGGATTAACCGAAGATGCATCTGCAAGTATGGCTGAGTCTTTGGTGCAATTAACCGGTGACATGTCATCCTTCTATAATCTTGGACATGACGAAGCCTGGGGAAAGATACGTGCTGGTATAGCTGGAGAAACAGAACCGTTAAAAGCACTTGGTATCAACATGTCTGTGGCAAATATGGAGGCTTTTGCTTTAGCAAATGGAATTAAAAAGTCATACAGCGAAATGTCACAGGCTGAGCAAACAACACTAAGATACCAATATTTAATGCAGGCAACGGCAACTGCACAAGGAGACTTCGGACGTACTCTGGAAACATCATTCCCAAATCAGCTACGTGTAATGCAGATGCAAATAGAATCAACTGCAACATCAATTGGGCAGACTTTCCTTCCCGCTTTTCTTGGAATTTTCAAAGCAGTCAATGATGGTTTTAAGACCGGTGACTGGGCTAGTGTCGGCCAATCTATTGCTGATGGTTTAAATGATGTAATAGGAAAAGTGTCTGGAATGATAACCGAGGCAGCTCCAATGGTGGCCACATTAATCGGTGGAATAGCAACCGCCATAACTGAGGCAACGCCAAGCATTCTGCCTACTATTATTGATACCTCATTGCAGATACTTAATACATTGATAAATGTATTGAACGATAATAGCTATCAGTTAATTGAAGCCGGTATGGAAGCTTTAACCATTCTTATCCTTGGAATAGCAGATGCCCTCCCGCAACTTATTGACACTGCATTGACAATAATATTACAGTTAATAAACCATCTTTCTAACAATTTGCCAATGATTATGAAAGCGGGAATAGAAATACTATTCGCTATCATAGATGGCATTCTTGATAAGCTTCCGGATTTTATATTTCTTGCCATAGATTTAATAACTGTATTTGCCAAAGGTTTAATTGATGCCCTTCCCAAGCTTGTTGAGAAGCTGCCTCAGATTATAATGACTATTGTTACTGTATTAATAGATAACTTACCGCTTTTAATTGATGCCACAATAGAAATAATAACTGCATTAATCACAACATTTTATGAAAACCTTCCCTTATTTATAAAAACTTCTGTGGAAATAATTTTAGCCTTGGCGGCAGGAATAGTAGGTGCAATCCCTCAGTTACTAATGGTTGTGCCGAAATTATTTGATGCAATAGGAAAAGCTCTTGCTGGTATTAATTGGGGAGAACTTGGTATGAATATCCTTAATGGCATTGTTGAAGGTGTAAAAAATGCGGCAAAAAATTTGGCTAATGCAGTAGTCAATGCAGCTAAAAATGCTCTTGATGCAGCAAAAAACCTTCTCGGCATCCACTCCCCGTCCTCCGTCATGCGCGACCAGGTCGGTAAAATGATTGGCTTTGGTATGGCTGAAGGTGTCACAGATAGTATGGATGAGATAGATGCAGCAATGGAAAAGCTTAATTTGAGGATTACAGGTGATCAGAATAACATCCAGAAGCCTGTTTCAAATTCATCTTCAATGCCTGTTAATACTCATTTAGTTGGTCAATCTTCGGATAATCCAAGTATATTTATTAATGTCAACTACCCTTCCCTGCTCAATATGCAGGCCATAGGAGAACTAGGTGAACAACTTGTAGAAATCATAAGAATGAAGACCGGATTGAGGACGGTGTAAACAGTGATTACAATATCAGGCAATCAGGTTGCTATATCAAAAAATAGTTTATACATAGGTGGAGCAATTGAAGAAAGGTCGATTGCTACTTTTATTGTTCAGCAATATAATGGAGAATTTTCAAAAGGACAGCCGGTAGCAATATATGATTCTGATTCTGATTCAATATTTGCTGGAGTAATCGAATTACCTTTTAAAAAGAGAGATGGATTGTCGTTTTCTCATGAAATTAAATGCATAGATTGGCATTACCTCACTGATAAGCGCATAATTGCAAAGTCATACGAGAACGAACTTGCAGGAGATATTGTAAGAGATATAGTTACAAATTATCTTGCTGCAGAGGGAGTTACTGTCGGAGAGATACAGGATGGACCATTAATCACCGAAGCAGTTTTTAACTATATTTACATTACTCAGTCTTTGGACTCTATGGCTGAGAAAACAGGCTTTACATGGTACCTGGATGATATTAAACGGCTATACTTTATTGACCGGTCGACATATGCAGCTCCGTTTACATTGACAGAGGCAGACTGTGTAAAAGACTCAATTAAAGTTGAAAAAGGTAATCCAAAATATCGTAACAGGCAGTATATAAAAGGTGTAAGAGATATAACAGATCCGTACTCAGAAAAACATTTAGGAGATGGCAAGGCGAGATCCTGGACGGTACCTTTCCCTATTGCAAAAGAACCTACGATAAAAATAAATGGCGTAGCTATAGCAACTACAGATGTCGGCATCAGAGGTATAGAAAGCGAAAAGAAATATTATTGGTCCAAAAATGATAAAATAGTTAACCAAGATTCCAGCGAAACAGTTTTAACCTCTAGCGATGAAATAGAAATAATATCACAAGGTTATTTTGATATTGTTGCTCTTACATATAACCCGGATGCTATCGATGCATTAAAAGCAATTGAGGGAGCCGGTACTGGCTATGTGGAAGCTGTTGACGATGAACCAGCAACGACAACGAGGGAATCGGCATTCCAGATCGCAAACAAACGCCTTGAAAAGTATGGCACTATAGATTATAGAATCAAGGCTAAAACTACACGTAAAGGTCTTAAGCCAGGCCAATTATTACCTATTAGTTTTACTGATCATAATGTGTTTGTTGATGCTTTAATTGAGTCTGTGAATGTGGAAGTGATTGACAATATCTATTATTATTCAATAACAGCAGTTGAAGGACCTGTTTATGGATCATGGACAAAAATGTTTTATAAGATTGCTACAAGCCGTCTTGACTTTACGATCCGGGAGAATATTGGCGAAGATGAAATGTTAACGCTCCTGCAGGAATTCTCAAAAACATGGTTGGAAGCTAACAGCCCGAACATATTTAAAGAGATCTATGCTTCTGATACTTTATTCCCTTCTGATACTTTGTTCCCGATGTTTGAGACCGAAGACAGAGTAAAGTATATTGAATTGCTTGATGGATCTGACCAGGTTATCATCCGAAAACCTATAACAAAACAGACGGGAGCTGACACTGCTGAGATAGAATCAATTGTCATGCTGCTGTCTTTTGAGGCGAATGTACAAATAGCAAAGGTAAGATGGTACGGCGGTGTATTTGCAAGTACTGCAAACGGCTCAGGCATAATGGTGGATGAGCAGGTTTACTCACATGAAAAGAATCAGTTTGAAGTTATTGAGCTACTTAAAACAGACACACGGAACTTTGTACCGATGACAGGAACCAAAGCGCTGACTGTAGCATACTGGCAGGGTTTAAATGATGATGTGGAGCAGTATCTGTCTCATTCGTTATAAGGAGGGAATGTTTTGAACTGGACTGAATCAACCCCGATTAATCCTACAAATTTAAATGATCTTGAGGGTAGAATTGCAACGGCAGATGCCAATGTCACAGCAGGTAAGGCAGCAGTTGCAGCTGCTATAACTGCTATGGGGCAGACTGCGACTGGTAGTGAGACATATGCCCAATTAGCAGGGCATATAGCTGATATTTCAGACGATGCCACAGCCGTGGATGCAGAAGTGTTGGCAACAAAAACATTTTATAGGGCAGGTGCTAAAGGTACAGGCTCCATGCCGGACAGAGGCAGCGTGGGAACTCAAAATCTTACTACAGAAGGTCAAGAGTACACTATAGCCGCAGGGTATCATAATGGACTTGGAAAGGTAAAAGCAGTAATAACAAATCTCATAGCAAGTGTCTTAAAGCATGGAGCAGTAGTAGGCGGAATTACCGGCAATTATGACACAGAGGCATCAGTACCTATAACGGCTGCAACCGTGCTTATAGGCAAAAAGGGACGGGTAAACGGTGCTACTATAACAGGTACAATGCCTGATAGAGCAGGCGATACAGCGGCTTTAGCACAAACACGGAGCGGTACTACTGTTAAGTTAAGAGCTTCGGAAGGATTTAGAGATGGAACAAATGATTATGTAACACATACAGATGCTAATGATACAGCAGAAAATATTAGGGCGACAAAAACAATCAGAGGGTTGACGGGTACATTTACAGCAGATGCCGATGCAATATCAAGCGATATAGTGCTAGGGAAAACAGCGTATGTTAACGGCATAAAACTAACGGGGAACCACTCTCCCATTAAGAGTATTCAAACTGGTATTAGCTATACGCCATACGGTTCGTATGATAATGAAGCAGCGATTATATCTGCAGTTGATGTGAATAAAAGTATTGTCTTATGCTATAAATATGGTGCTAGTGTCGACCGTTTAAATATGACAACTGCTTTTGGGTACTTAGCTTCTTCTACTAGCTTACATACGTATACTATGGGGGCTTATTCTGGTACTCTTGAAGTTTATTGGCAAGTTATAGAATTTAATGGTATAAAATCACTAAACAGAGGAGAGGTAAGTACTAGCGGATTTACTAGTGGCACTCCTTATTATAAAGATATAACAATTCCAGCAGTTAATCTGTCAAAGACTATGATATTTATGCAATGTTTTACAACTGCAAGCGATACAGAAGACGAAGCATCTTATAATACAAGCTTTGGAGCTTATATGCTAAATAGCACTACTTTGAGAATTACAAAAAATAGCAGCGCAGACAGAATAACTGCTTATTATTATGTAGTTGAATTTGATTAAGGAGGTTGTTTATGAGTAATTTTATCTATGCTCAAATTAACACGGAGACAAAAGAAGTTGTAGCTGTGTCTGTTTTAGCTGGGGAGGTTATAGCGGATAACATGATATATCTTGAAAACGTAGATTATGATTTGCTTGGGAAGGTATATACTGAAGATGGCGTTTTTATTGATAACCCTAATCCACCTGAGATAGAGCCTCCTAATACTACTAGCGAATTAGAGCAACGTATAGCGGATCTCGAAATGGCTATAGCTGCTATATTAGGAGGTGCCGTATGATGATCGTATGGAAACTAAACATATTCCGCAGAGTTATTACGTCTCGAATGACAGCGGAGAGCAGGACAACAGAGGATATTATAGAGGAATATACAGCCTTAACAGTTGAAGAGAAGGCAGAAATTCTATTAGGAATATAAAAAATATTATAGGAGGACTTTAAAATGGCTATTATGGATGAAATCGCAGATGGTTTAAAATTATCAATTGAATGTATCGAAGATAAATTGACATCTACACCGTATGCCTTTGAGCAGGTTACGATTGATAATACAGTAGGCGGTAAAGGTTTAACAGTTGCAACATACGATGCTTCTAAAAAAGCTATTATTTCGGTAGAAACAGCGCAGATAAGGTACAGGGTTGACGGTGGAGCCCCTACAACAACTATTGGTCATGTAGCTGATATTGGTGATACCATCGAACTTGAATCTGCCGAGGAGCTTGTTAACTTTAAAGCGATCCGTACAGGTTTATCCAGTGGTTTAATTAGTGTAAGCTATTTTGATTAAGGCGGGTGTATAACGATGAAACTTAAAAAAGGAATTGCTTTGATTAATACTCTATTAGAATCCATTGCAGGAGTAGGCAGAACTACCGAAACAGTTAAGGGTAACGCAGATTCCTTGGCTAATATTGCGCGGTATTTAAGTACACCAGTGGCAACATACACCCATAGCACAAACACAGAAGTGGTTGTAAGTGCCGTTGATGTTGACACAGATACTTTTACCAGTGTTGGGCATGG
>Ga0209318_1000628_pt1 | contig 32360 bp, 29 predicted proteins | sample RifGroE1_FD_183999 | JGI IMG/M metagenome (GOLD analysis project Ga0209318, IMG submission 183999) | Groundwater microbial communities from Rifle, Colorado, USA - Groundwater E1 (SPAdes) (version 2) | ecosystem: Environmental > Aquatic > Deep subsurface > Groundwater | place: Rifle, Colorado... | reverse complement strand
GGGTCATGTCCTCTTATAACAACTTGCAAACCACCTGTGCCAGATGCAACAGTTACGTTTAGTGATACTAAAATCCCTTTTGCATTTTTATTCGTCATATTTGGGCTGGTTGTAGTGCTAGTTCTTGTAGCACTTGCTAACAACGTACCTTCTGCATTTAGTACAAAATCTGCTATTCCTTCTGCAACTTTACTACCAGTTAGTTGGATACTCTTCTCAGAATTAACCAACGGACTAACCTTACCAATTACAGTAATACTACCACTAGCGTAACCACTAACTCTTGCACGTACAGATTTTATAGTAGCAACTTTTATTTCATATAACCCTACCGTAGTAGTCGTACTACTTTGTGTACTATCATTTTTCGTTGCTACTATAGGATACCAATTTGTATCATCAATTGAACCTTCAAAATTAATTGTTGCAGAAAAAGTACCTCTAACTTCTAGTATAGCAGTTGCATAATCATTTACATCTAAATTTGTTCCATTGCCATCTGCTGTTACAGCATTTTGCATTGTTAAATTAGCAGGGGAATATCCACCTGTAACAAAATTTTCAGAAACAACTCGCAATGCTTTTGATGTGCCATTTTTAAACGTAGTTAAAAAATCACTTAAAGGATTTTGTGCCATACTCTCACTCTCCTTAATTTATTATAAAAATTAAAAACTGGTGTTCTCAGTTAAGACACCAGTAATTGATAAATGTTTATTATTATTTATATTAATATTACTTGCAGATTGATTTAATTGTGGAGTTATTAAATTGCCATGTGAATCAATTCTAAAAGTATCTACATTTAATTGAGAGATTGTTAAACTAAATAAATAACTAAAAAATGTATCAAATTCATTTGCAGTATCAAAAACATATGCATCATCTAATAAAGTAGTATCATCAATTAATTCTGTATCATCAAATGTAGGTTCTGTTGTATATAAATTTCCTGCAATATGTAGATTTCCATTTCTAAATAAACGTGCAATAACTGTCATATTATCATTATCACCTACTTTTTAATTTGGTATTATTTCTATATCTAGAGAATCAGTTGTTGAATTATATACAAATTTAAATCTATTATTAAAACTTAATGAACCAGTTATATTATTATCACCTTGTTTATTAACAAAATCATCATATTCTAAATCTAATCTATTTTTTAAAGTTGAATATGTAATACCTGTTGGAGTAGAAGTTCTACTATCAATAATTTCTGCATCACCAGAACCAGAATTTAAAACTAAATTATCTACTCTTTGTGTTATTTCATTGGCAAAATCTTCAACATTATCGGAAGTATACAAATTATTTACGTTTTGTAATTGTGTGCGTTTTGCCATTATATAAACGATCCCACGACCGAAATATTGTGCTACTGTTATTGTTTGACCTTCAAGCGAAGAATCAAAAAAAACATATCCTGTTTCATAGTCAACTTTATAGTATGATGTTCCAGTTATTGCTTGATTTATATCTATCTCATATTTAGATGTTATTGATACTTTATAAAAAGAATCTGGAACATTTTTTAATATAATTCTATTATTTACGATTTTATGTTGTTCATTTAATCTTTGAACTGATATTTTATTTCCATTATCATCAGTGAACCAGAGTATTTGAAAAAATTCGTTGTATGGAGAAAATATTGACAATTAATCTACCTCCTTTATTTATAATTTTTATATTATATGATTAATATTTTATATAATTATTATATTTTCTTTTTATCATCTACTCCTTTCTCTTTGAGCATTGATTCTTTAATTGGATTGTTTAACACATTTAATACTTCATTCACCACAGTAATTTCCCTAAATCCAACATAACTTACTCTATCTAAAAATACTAATATATTATTCTTAACTTGGTCACTAATTTCATATAACATATTTTATACCTCCTTTTTATTAATTAATATTATTATTGTTTTATTTTTATTTTATATTTTTAGATTTTAAATAATTATTTTACTACTGTTCATCTATACTATTGCATTTAAACAACTAACCAAAGAATTCAAATCACTAGCAAATAAATAATCTCCAGAACTTTTTACACTTGGCAACCCCGTAGAATTCATATCATATATTGAATTCCTTGCTTGATTAAACATACTTGCATAAAAAATACCCCCACTACTTGCTGTAGTAAAGGTACTAGCAGACAAACCTTTATATTGCCTAAACTCATTAATTCTTGTACATAATCCATTCCATTCTGTAGCAGTTAAATTTGTTGCAGGATCTCCTGAAATTTTTGGTGTTGTCCAACTAAAATTACTTGGTCTACTAGTAGGAGTTATATATATTGATGCACCATTAGTAAGACTGTATAGTCTTGAACTATCTCCACCAGTTACCCATGATACTGCATGTAATTCATATTCAATTCCTTGTGTTAAACCAGTAAAAGTAACTTCTTGCCCAGGATATGTTTCTATTGAAGATTGTGTTCCAGAAGGAGAAATATATACAATATCACCTTCTGCCAATCCTGACATATAATCAACTTTAACACTAATTGAATTATCTGTCTTACTTATTAATGATAATGTTGGTGGACAAGGATTTACTGTTGCTATTTGTGTATATGATATATCTCTGACTTCATCATTATTATAAATATCTATTGCTTCAATATGTAAATTATATTGTGTCCCATAAGATAAATTATCAAATGTATATTGTGTATCTAAACTAAGTACACGATTTGTTTCTATATAATATAAGCGATATACAAGTTCTCCACCATATTTATCTTTATTAGGGATACTTGACCAATCTACTGTGAAACCTTTATCATTTCTACTAATAACTTTTGGTTCATCAGATGGGAATAATGTATATGTTATATAATTAGACACATCATCTGTTAGTACCCAATATTCTAGTATTTGAGAATGATTTGTAGGACAATATAATAAACCACTGTCTCCCCACCAATCACCCCAGTTATTGTGTATTATCCAATGTTCTACATTGTTTATAGTTGTCCATCCAATCACAACCATAACGTGTGTATAATTTTCATCAACATTATTAACAGGTGCTATCATGCCATCATTAGAAACATTCCATAAGTGATCGCCGTTATGCATTTCAATAAGAACTCCACCATTATTTTGTATGGCAGTTTTAACTTCAGTAGTATCAAATGTTTGAAAATAACTAGATATTTTATAATTCCTTGCTTCATCTATTAAACTACTATATACTGCACTAACTGCAATATCACAATTAGGATAAGTATCAATACCTTTTAAATGTATATAAACAGGAGCACCATCATTTACTAAATCTGGTAATGTTTGACTTATATACATTCCTTCATTTGTATCTGTATTTAATATTCTGTTTCCATAAATCCATTTATATGAGAATGTACCTTGCGTATACCAGTTTTCATAATATTTATATACCGCTGTTGAACCATGTTCTCTATAAGTAAATATTTCTAACATTGTGGCGAGTGCATTTGCTAAACAACTTGGTATTTCTGTTGTCGAATCTTTATACTGACAAGTAACCATTGGATAATAAGTTGGATAATATGACATAATTTATCACCTCCCTTCCTTATTATTTTAATTACTTATCTTTTTTAATTTGTAATAAATAATCTTCATATTTTAATTTTTCATTATTTAAGTTTTCTATTTCTAATAATAATAATTGCTTTTTATTTTCTATTTCATTTATAATATTATTTATTTTATTGATATCTACTGTTTCTTCTAATTCAACAATTTTTGTTTTTTTTATTACAAATGCACCATTATTATTAATTAATTCTACATTGTCTATTACATTTCTTTTTGGTGCAGGTCTATTTGATAAAGCACCACAAATTAATTCATTATTGATACTCATAAATAAATTACCTCCTCATTATTTTAATTGTTATTTTGAATTTCTTTAATAATACAAATAATAAAGACCTCTTTCAATTAATTAATTAACATTCTCAATTGAATTATTACAAGTGTTATTTATTTAAAATAATTCCGTAATATATAATATCTTTACTTTTATTTTTAATCTTACCATTATTTACCGAAATTAATACAGGATTAGAAAAATACTTACTATATTGTAATAATTGACTTGTTGTATTTTTATTGTCTTTTTTTTAATTCAATTATTACATCTCTATTTAATTCTATTTCTTTAGCCAATATATCTATTCTATATTTATCTATTTTAAATTCTTTTTCAATAAAAATATATTTTGGAAAAATTAACTTAAAATTACTAACAATATACCCATTTAATATACTTTCAACAGTAAAAATATTTTCTCTCCGTTCATTAATTAATGCTAATAAATAATCAATATATGACCAATAATTATCATCTCCTTAAATATCATATAAATTTGTTGTAATCCGTTTTAATCTATATAGATTGAAAAAATCTAAATCATCAATATATTGATTAATAACTTCATATAATTCTATAAATTCTGGTTCATAACCATATTCCTTAATATACCCATAAATATAATTTTCAATATTATTAATAGCAATATTATCATTATCAATATGTATCTCATAATTCATTTCATCAATCATATCTATATTTAATTTATACAATTAAAATTCCCCTTACTTTATTCCTGCTAAATTAATCATCTTACTCACCTGTTATTATTGAACAAAAATTAATACTAAAATATAGGGTGATATTTCACACCCTATATTTTCAATCACTTTCTATTAATGTACTAACGCATTTGTCACACAATTTTTTACATATCCAATCACCATCATACGCACTTCCATATTGTCCCTGCTGTTCAATTCTCCATACTTGCTCCTCAATTCCAAATACATATCCACATTTACTACATGTAACTGGAATGGGTTTATGCTCCGCACAACAAATAGAAATCATCTTATTTTCTAATTCATCTCCATGCTTAACATCCACAACTGTAGAATATAAATCATTAGTAAGGTTAGTAACATCTGTAATTTCATTCAAGGGTATGTATACTCTACAATCAGTTTCTATTTCATCCATCAAAACTAAATCATTATCACAAATATCATAGTTAAAATCTTGATAGATAAATGTAATTCTTGAATCTCTGGTGGTGATTTCTACTTTGTGGTTAACGAATTGGCTGAGATTTGAAATAAGGTTTGAAATAGGATTTTGAATAAAGTTTAACATAATAAAAACCTCCATAATTTAATATTTATAATGAATATTAACCCTATAAACATATTATAGAGGTTTCAATTTGTTATTACAACGTTCACCCAATGTGATAACAAAGCATATAATGGATTTATTTACTACTATCTTAAAATAACACTTATTTGCATAGAATTACTCTTTATTTTCATTTAACCTTTCATTTAATCTATATTCTAACAAAATCATTTTTTCTTTAAGAGTTTGAATGTCTTTAGAAATATTTGCTTCTGGATTATAATATTCTGACAAAAATTCTTTTACAGAACCTACATTCTCTTGAGTTAGATTTTCATGCATCTCTTGTACAATCATTTGCCTAATATAATCTGAAACAGTAGCCCCTTTGTTTTCAACATACTTAGTAAATTGTTCTTTTAATTCTGCACCTATTCTAACAACTATCTTATCATCCTTATTCTTTGTTTTGTTTTTAGTTGATGAAGTTTTATTAGATAATAAGTATCCATGTACATTATTTTCATCCATAAAAATCACTCTCCCATCTTATTATTGTATATCATTTATGTATTTTTTAAAAGTGGGAGAAAAGTATTAATATAAACAGTATATTTATATTAATACTTTATAAAATTTAATTATCAATATTATCTATTCTATTTTTCCACCAATTACGATCTAACACTTCACCGATAATTGCATTTGCCACTCTATCACATAAAACTTCTTCTGGATCATTATTTCTAAAATCATTATCATATATTTCTTTTATTAAACAATCTTCTTCTGAAATATTTAATCTTTTCCTTAAAGATTCAGTTTCAATTTTTATAGTATTATAAAGTAAAAACCATTCAGTCCTTAATTTTATATGTGTTATTTCATGAATAATTAACCAAAAAATACTTAATTCTGTTTCTGCTTGATCTTGAAAAATAATAATTTTATTTTCTGTTGGTTTGCTCCATGCTCGAAAGACATTATTACCAGGAAATGGTATAGATTTAAAATAATTATCTTGTGTCCAATAAGATTCTTTTTCATTAACATTTGCAATAATAATATTAATATCATTTAATTTAAAACAATTTAAAAAATTATTAATATCATTTAAAATACTATCACTTAATTCAACTTGATTTAAATATAACATATTTGTATTCTCCTTTATAGTTTTTTATTAATGATATAATACTATAAAGGAAAATAGATGTCAATATATTTATTTTATTATTTTATTAATTGAAATTAATATTAAATAAAAAATTATTTTAATAATTTAATAGTTATAATGCCAATGCTTGCATCTTCATATAAACTATGGTATAATGCACCTAAAACTAAAAACAAAAAGGAGTTGAATATCTATGAAAAAACTAAAAAAATTAATTATGCTTACTGTCGTTCCAGCAACAATTTTATTCAACGCTTCATTCGCTTTTGCAAATACAAATCTACCATCAATAGATAAATTACAATTAATGTTTGATCAACTAAAAACCAATCCTGAATTCCAAAATGGTCAACTATATATTAATGCAAAATTTGTTACACAATCTGGATTAATTTTTCAATGGGATAGCGAGACAGGAAATTTTATTTTTGGTGATAGTGATGGAAGTGGAAGTGGTGTAATTACACCTCCTGCTACCACACCGATTGTTAATCCTACTTTACCTGAAGAACCTATTGTAAATGTTGATAATGTAACACAAACTTATATTAAAGACAATGTAAAATTTATTGAAGTAAATAATATTATATTTGCTAATTGTAGTAATTTAAATAATAAATATCCAGGTATATTTAATGGCACAGGTATGAAAATAGACAATATTAATTATATTGCTCATAAAGATAGGACATATGTAAAATATGATTATTTTTTAAATGTTATTTTAAAGAAATAAACTATTAGCCTAATACTGCAACTACAGGATTTTCAAATATAACATTGCCATCTATATATGTATTTTTCCCTGTTGTGCCAATTTGAGTTGAATTAGTGCCATATATTGATAAACTCTTTGCAGGTGAATCCATTTCTATTTTTCCATATACTACATTTAGAGAATCTTTCCATAATATTGTACTAAATTCTTCTGCTGTTAGAATTAAATTGCGTCCTATTTTTGCATCTGTTCCAACATCAATAGTTGTATTACTTGTAATTGTACCACCTATAATATTAGGACTTTCAATTGTTGTTTGAGTTATTTTTGTTGAAGTAATAAATGTAGGCAAAGAACTAAGTCCATTAGCCCATGTTGTAGATAATGCTCCAACGTCACTTGCAGACGAAGGTATAAACGGTTGACTTGTTACTTGCCCCCAAGTTATAGTTGCATTCGCTCCCATAGTAATATTTGTTCCAACGATCAATTCGTTGGTTTTTATTTTTGATGCACCAACACTACTATCTGCCAAATAAGTACCATTAATTTTTTGATTTAATTCATCAAGAATATTAGTACCACTTATTTTTAATGAATCACAGTCAATATTCCCTTTAATATCTGCATTTTCTGCTGTTAATTTTGACATGTATGCGTTTCCTGAAAGATCAACACGGAATGGTGCTGAATTAAACTCATTATTTCCTAGATAAATACCTTGATCGTCTGCTTTGAAAATAGAATTACCAGTTCCTATTTGTATATTTCCTGTAGATATTAAATCACCATCGTTATTTATATAGAATATATCTGTCCATACTGGAATATCTACTGTTCCGGTATTTTTTTGGATCTTAAAACCAGAAGTTGGATCGAGTAAAATTTGTGTTTTCTTATCTGAACGTATTAATGACATTATCATATTAAAAATCTGCACACCATTTTGATTAACAATAAATGTTTTATTACCTTCTGCATCAGATGCATCAATTTCTAAATTTAGACCGCAAAGTAGTTTTCCTATAATTTTTTGTCCCAAAATTCCCGATGTCGAGATACAATGTCCCCAAGTATTACCTCCATCATTACTAATAGCTAAAACACCATTTTGAATTATTAATACATTTAATGGATTATCAGGAGAAGTTATATAAATACCTCTTTTAGATATTTCAACATTTTCATTAACGTTTAATAATAATTCATTTTTTATATTTCCACTTAATTTATCTATTACATTTGCTAATTGGTTGTTTGTGGTAGATATATCATTCCAACTATCTTTATTTGCTTCAACAATCATTCCGCTATTTATACTCTGATTCAACATTTTTACAAACTTATCTTTATCTTTGCTTATTTCTTTAATATTGCTAATAACTAAATCTATATTGTTATTCTCAAAATCATATGTAATTTCTATTATTTTTGCTTTAATATCTAAATTGAATTTATCATACTTTACTCTAACTGTTTCTGCTAATTGTAATTTATCTCGATCATATTGACATCCAATATCAATACAACTAAATAAATCTACAATCCCTATTTCAATAACTGTTGGAGGATAATAATATTTCTCAAATTCCTTCTTACCCCATATAAGCAATTCTTTAGCATCTGAAATGTATTCATTTCTTATTTCTTTTTTAATAATAAACGATCTTTTTAATTCTAGAATTTCATCTGAACTAAAATTACTTTCCATAGACAATAAATTAACTAATGTAGTTATTTGATTATTTATATCACTAATATGATTTTCTAAACCATTATTTGTTCTATTCCCAATGGAACAAATAACACCTGTACTATCTGTATCAGCAAATGTAACATTGAAATCTATTTTATCTTTCGTTGTAAAATAAATTATACTAATAACATTATCAATAACACTACATTTCAGTGTAGGAATTAAAGGGAATTTATTATTATAATTATAATATTTATTATTAATATAATTAATTATTTTTGTAGCAACATTATTTATTGTATCGCCTAATGTTAATGGAATATCTATAATCTTATCATCAATAGTTATATTAATACTACCATCAGCAATACATCCATTAGTAATATTTATATCAAATAATATAGAATTAATTTCTTTTAATTTATTATCAATTTCTATTTGTTTATTATTTCTTTGTAAAATCAACTCAGAAATTGGTAAATTATTTGCTTGTGCTAAGTCAAGAGAGTCAAGTATAATAAACATTTCAGTTCTTAAATCTATTAATTCAGTTGTTTTAGTATTAATACTATCTTGATAAGTTATTTTATTATTATATAAAACATTATATTCTCCATCTTTACTTTCTAACAATATATTGTAATCTAATATAGCATGACATAAATTATCACTCATATAATCAGATTGTTTTAATACGTTTCTATTTTCATCTCTTTCAAAAGGATATATATAAAACATAAAGTTTTGTAGATATGGGCCTCCATTAACATTGGCAGTACTAATAGTTAAATTATCCTTGCCATAAATATATAATTCTGTGGCAAAATTATCAGGATTTATCTTGTTAGAAATATTTTCAATATATTTGCCGTAATCAAAAACAAGTCCCCTATCTAATCCATCTTCTATTTTACGTAAATGTATTTTATAATTCATACTATCAAATACAACTACAGCAGAAAATGTATTAGCAATATCATAAATAGCATCTAGTGCAGATTTTCCTGATATATCAAATTGTCTGTACATAATATCAAAACTTACATCTATATCTCCTATACTCCATGCAGTATTTATTAATATATCATTTAATACTTGCGTTGCATTTATTGAACTATTTGATTTATACCCATTTATTATTTCATTATTTAATGAATACGCCAAGGAATAACAAGTTATATTTTTTATATAGCCAGATTCATCTGATACATCTTCTGGAACATTAATTATAAAATATTCTTTATATGTACCATATTCAAACCTTATTAAATATCTAAATTTTAATAAATCATAATTAGGATTTCTTACTAACTTATGATTAATTTCAATATCTGTAAATATTGAAAAATTTAACTCATTTATTTGCGATAATTTTAAATTTAATTTTATATTAAATGCATCATTTAATATACCAACGGTTGTAAAATTATTATCTGGTTTACATACATATAATTGTGGTTGTTCATTAATTTTTGACAAATCTATTTCAAATGGTTTATCACTTGTTTGATTTTGTGCAATACTACTCCAAACAGTATTATCTAAATCATTCCATTTATAATCATCTATATAATTCCAAGTATTCATATTTCACTGCTCCTTATTATATAGTATTATGCTTTAAACACCTTAACTCTCAATATGCCAGAATTTAAATCTATTGTATTTCCTGTTTGATTAGAAAATGTTACAGTTACTATATCTTGTGCAGTAACTTCTGCAAATAAATTAATACCTTGAAGTACATTGCTAAAACTAGCTATTACAAAATCACCAATATTAACTCCCATAACGTCTAATGTTGTTGTAATTGATGTAGTAGTTGTTAAAGATGGAGGATCGTAAGTGATTGACGCATCTATTATATTATTATTTTGATAGTATTTTGACTCTAATGTATTTTGACCTTCATATATTCCAGTGGCATCTATTTTGCCAATTTGTACCCAATCTGCTCCATAAAACACTCCTTCACCAGCAGGTATTCGATAAAAAGTTATACCTCCTGTACTATCAGTACCATCAAATTCCATTTTGTAACAATCTACCCAATTACTTATACGTGTGTATTCATCTTCATGTTGGGTTGAATAATAGCAATTAAACATTATACATGTTCTACGATACCCAGCATATTCTTCATTATTCCAATGAAGTCTATCTTGAATAACCCCATAACCGCCAAGTTTAATTTTCCTATTATCAGTAGACAAATCTTTTTTTAATTCAAATGTCCCATCTGGGTTAAATGATACTAGATTTTTGATTTGATCTCCATCACTTGTAGTAATATGTAAAGGATATAGTATGCCACCTCTTGTTTGTAATACAATAGTAGCTCTAGGTATATCCTCATATGTGAGCATAGAAAAATCAACAAAATAAGAATTACCATTAATATCGCCTTGTGGTAGCATTAAAGCTAAAGTAGCTTCTTTTGAATTAGTTTCTGGTGCTCTTATTTCTGCAATAGTATATTCATTACTTGTTTTTGATTGAATTTTAAATATTTTTATTGTTTCACCTGAAATAGTATATGGGGTAACAAGATAGTCTCCATTAAGTACAGTAGTAATACTATTTATTATTTGATCTATTATATCGCTATTGTTATTAATATCTGTTATTGAAGCTGGGTCTATCCCATCTGGTTTTTTAAGATTTATATTGTCAGTATATTGCATTTAATTTTTGCCACTAAAAATATAGACAAATGTACTCATAATCTATATTCCAGAAAATTATTGGTTCATCGTGTCCTGCCTTGAACGAATCCTACTACAGTTTGATGTAACACTCCACAATCGTAAATTCCCAACTGACCATCGGTACATATGTACAATGCAATTTTAACAAGCAATTGTATATTCTTTAGCATTTTTTAAATTAATTGCAGCATTCAAATCTCTATCAATTTCTAATCCACATTCACTACAAATATAAACTCTATCTGATAATTTTAAATCATTCTTAATTCCACCACATGCTGAACATAATTTACTTGAAGGATAAAATCTATCAACAATTCTTAATTCAATATTATATAATTTACATTTACTTTGAAGTTTCGTTCTAAATGTATAGAAATTTTGTTGTGCAATTGCTTTTGATAAATGCTTATTCTTTATCATGCCTTTAATATTCAAATCTTCAATAGTAATGAATTCTGGTTTGGGTTTCACCAATTCACTAACTATTTGATTTACATAGTCAGTCCGAATATTATTAAGCCTTTGAAAAATTTTCTGGATTTTTAATATTTGTTTATCTATATTTGCAGAATTAGCGACAGATTTTCCACCTCTTTTCTTTTTATTCTCATACTTTTTTGATAAACGTCTCTGCTCACGTTTAAGTTTTTTTTCTAGTTTTTTAACTTTTATTGTTTTATTAATATTCTGTTTAACAATACTATTACTTACTATTGCAAACTCTTTTAACCCAAGGTCTATTCCTATTCCTTCATTACAAGATTGATAATTATTAATTTGTTTATTTTCATCAACTAATACGGAAACATAATATCTTCCTGCTTTATAAGAGATAGTGCCACTTGCCACTTGTCACTTTAGTATTAACAGGAATATAACCTTTTTCTTTTAATCTAATAAAACCAAATGTTGGTATTTTAACCCTATGTCTTTCAACGGTCCAATCTGTTTTATTATTTTTTGGAAAATATGCTTTTACATTCTGATCCTTTTTCTTTTTAAATCTAGGAAACTTAGATTTACCATTAAAAAATCTTTTAAATGCAATTTCAGCATTCATAATTGCCTTTTTTATTGCTTTGCTTGATACTTCTTTAATCCATTTATATTCTAAATTACTTGGTATAAATTCATTATTCAACCATTTAGAAAATTCCATCCCTGAAACAAATCTCTTTTCTTTTTCATATATTTCTTTATTATGCGATATATAAAAATTATAAATAAATCTACAAGTACCAAGAGTTTTATGTATTTTAACAATTTGTTCGGAAGATGGATTTATTTCAGTTTTATATGCTTTTATATAAAAATATCATCCTTTCTATAAATTTTTTAAGTATATTTGTATATACTTAAACACATTTGTCTATGTTTTTTGGGAATTGTGTGGTTTCTCCTTTTATAACTTTAAGATAAAAATTTAAATTGATATCTAAATTTAAATATTGCTGTTCCTGTAACTCTTAATATATTTTTGCCACGATTTATACTAAGAAAATTAAAATTAAAATTATCATAGCGATTTGTTGCTAATAATGAAGTTATAATAATCTTCAATTCGTTATTAATACTTATTTCTTCTCCATCAACTAAATTAGTAAATTTAAATTCTTTACCGCTATCTGATAAATTAACTAATGAAAAATTACCATTTCCTATTTTTTTTAAATATAATTCTGGCGTACAATTTACAAATCCAGAATTAATAAATTCAATATCTGTGTATGTTGGGTTAATTGTTAAATCATACAAAGGACTTTCATAAATTGAAGAAAAACTATATGGAGAATTAGTTATAAATGTAAGTGTAACATATCCCTGATTTAAACAATTATGATTTAAATTACTATCGTCTGATAATAATACATAATATATTTTATGTAAATCTTCAGAGAATATCATTGGAACATAATATGGTTGATTTAATAAATATGCAAGATTATTTAATTTATCAAAATTAAAACCATCTTCAAACATTAACGTAACACTTAGTTTTAAAGGAGATGGTTTAATATATTGCAAATATGGTGATTCTTTTCCTTTAATTTGTATAGATAAAATTTCTCTTGAATGTATAAATGTTTCTTCTTGCATTCCAGATTGTATATTACAATTTTTTATTCCATAATTAGTTGAATATTCATTATTAAATATAAAATATTCTGAAGCACGAATTGTCATATGATTTCACCTTCTTTGTTTTAAAATTAAAAGAGTAGTTATTAAATTAACTACTCTTAAATTTATTTACCTAATTTTTTTAACCCACTTACTATTTCGGTAAATACCACATTAGCATCTTTCTTTGTTCCATTTAAATTATCTATATTTAATGTTAAATTATAATTCACATTACCTGCACCTGAAACTTGTGATTTAAGATTAAAAGAAGGTAAAGTAAAACCAGACATCATATTTTGTAACATTGGAACAAAATTATTAATTCCTTTTTTACTTAATACTACTTCATCATTAAGTAATTTAGATATTTGTTCATTCTGACCTTTATTAAATAATTTATCTATAATATTTGCTATTCTTGATCCTTTTTCACTTCCACCAACTACACCTCCATCATGATAAATATTATTATCAAACCAACTTTTGGCAGAAATATAATCCATACTTTTTAATAGACTTCTAACATCATTAGGGATTTGTTCATAATATATTTTCGCTTCATTTTCAGCATCAGTCATCATTTGCTGATTGCCAGTCTCATACCCTTGCTTCCACATTTTTTTATCATAAATAATATTATTTATTTGTGTTCTATAAGGATAATATTGACTATGTTGAGTTCCATTGCTACTGTTACTAGAATTATTATTACTATTAGAATTACTACCGTTATTACTACCTAATTTACCAGTTAACTGCCCAATACTATTACTTATTTCACTAGTTAAAGTATTTCCTACACCTGAACCTAAATTACTAATATTGTTTTTTACAAATGTTAATAATCTTTGTAATTCTGATATAGTATTATCAACATTCCCCTTCATTAACTCTTTACTTATATTAGAAAAATTAAGTTCGTTATCAATCATATCTTGATAATATTTTTCTTTTACATTCTTAATTTTTTCTAATTTTTCTTTCTCAGCATCATATTTATCATCTTCTGCATCTTGCTTTTCTTTAACATCTTTTTCATAGGCATCTAATTGGTCATTTAAAGATTTTTTTCTTAATTCTTTTTCTCTACTTTTTTGTGTTTTTTGAATCTCTAATTCTTTATCTGATAATTCTTTTAATAATTCTTCTTTTCTTAGATTTGCTTCATAAGAATCATCATTTGCATAAGATTCAATTTGTTTTTGAATATCTAGTTTTTCTTCATTTAGTTTTTTAATATTATCTTCATAATCTTCGGTATCAGATAATTCATCTAGTAATTTTATTTTTTGATTAATAGAATCTTTATATTGATCTAATTCATCATCTAAATTTTCTTTTACCTGATCATGTCTTTTATCTTCTGCTTTCATTTGTTCATCAATTGCATCTAATGCTATATCTTTTTCTTTTTCATAAGCAGTTTTGATTATAGATATAGTATCGTCTATAATTTGTTTTTTCTTATCATATAGTGCTTTTTCATTATCTATTATTTCTTTAGTAGTATCTGAAATTGCTCTTTGTAATTCCTCATATCTTAAAGTCCCAACAAGAGTATCAGCTAATTCTTTCTGATATATTGCTTGTTTTGCTTTAAGAGCAGATGCTATATTAGAATATTGAATAACTTCATCTTTTAAAGCATTATTATATTCTATAGACCCTTTTTCATTCATTTCCTGTTGTGATTGAGAAATAGCAATTATATTATTATATTTATCTATCTTATTTGTTACTTCTTCAACTTCGCTGGATGTTATTTCTGCTTGTTTATCAACTATTTCTTTTTGTTTATTCCACCATTCAGCAGATAATGCTTTCCTTTTTTCTATTGTTTCATTTAAAAATTGCTCATCCTTAAAAGTACCTTCAACAATACCTTTTTTCATATTTTCAATAGCTTGATCCATTTGTTTAGCTTGTTCTGCTAATTGTTTCTGGATACCTATTGTGCTATTTTTTTGTATGTCTAATTGTTCTCTATATTCAGGTGATGACTTAAACATACTCTCAGAAAACATTTTAGAGAAATTACTTTTCTGCTCAAATTCATTAATGATGTTATCCGACTCTGACCATAAATCTGTGTACCATTCTTTAGAGTTTTCAGCAAATTTCTTTTCTAATTCTAATATCTTAGAGTTTATTTCTTCTTGATGTTTAATACGATCTTCTGCTAATTTTTCGTATGTTAGATTTGAATTAGAGGAAGAAGAAGTTACAGATGATGTACCTTCACCAGATAAATATCTTGCTCCAGCATAATAATCACTTCTTGAAGATAATGTTGATGTTCTTACATTTAAACCAGTACGAGGTGCTTCAATAAATTTATCATTACCCATATATATTCCAACATGTGCTAAATTATTGAAGAATACTAAATCTCCAGGTTGTAACTCATTTTGTTTTAATCCTTTAATTGGTGCTTGTTTATATTGATCGTATGTGACTCTAGGAACACTTACTCCTTCTTCTTTATATGCTTGTTGTACTAAACCTGAACAATCCACACCAATTTTAAGATCATTGCCTCCCCATTTATAAGGAGTACCTAATGAATCTAATGCTATATCTAATATACCTTTTGCCTTACCTGTAGATGTTGGAGTATATATATTGGAATTAGAAGAAACAGATGTACTATTTAATCCACTTCTTTGTTGCTTTAAATATTCAATTTGTTCTTTTATTTTTAAGTTTTCAGCATGTAGGGAATCTCTACGTGCCTTTGAACCTTTAATCATATTAGAAGTGGTGTCTTCTAGTGATTTAAGAGCATTGTCATATGACTTGATATTATTTGTTACTATTTCCCATGCTAAGGATTCTGCTGATTTTGCATCTGATGTGGAGTTTGATGAATCTGCACTATCTTTAGTTGATTGAGTTAAATCTGATATTGAACTACTTAAAGCATCATCGATACTCGCTATACTATCATATGCTTCTTTTAATATATTTTTTTCTTCTTTATATTTGTTACGCAATGCATTTAATTTAGTAGAATTAGGACTTTTTATTTCCCCTAATAATATATCAACACCACTAGAATATGGTGTATTTTTCCCTTGCATTCTATCTAAAGTATTTTGTACTTGTGCTTTAGATAAATAATCTGTGTCAATTTTAGCATTATTTAATGCTTGTAATGCTGCTATCTCCCCACTAAGGGATTTTATTATACCTAAACTTGTCTTAATTTGATCTTGAAGTTTTCCTCTATTGCTTATGATTTGTCTTTTTGTTGCTTTTTCATTCTCATCTGCTGTTTTCTTTTGTTGCTGTGCTTCTTTTCTTATTGCTTCAATAACTTTATTAGATATGGTTATAGTATCGCCTTTAGCATCTATTAAATGTGGATAACTTTGAGTTAATATTGCAGTTATATCATTTAATTTCTTTTGCTCTTCTGCTGTTAAATTACTTTTATTACTCAATTCTTGATATGTATCAATTAATTTAACATTATTATCGGCAACTTTTGTTTGGTTACTAGCTTGATCTATTAATGTTTTTTGATATTCTGTTGAATTATCTTTTGCATTGCCTATACTTCCTGATAATTCATCCTGCTTTATTTTTATTGCTTCTAAAACTTCATCTACTGTATGGTATTGTGTAATATTTATTCCCATTTGTGCTGCCAAATCTTTTAATTCTTTTGACAAACCTTTTACTGATGCTGATTGAAACCCAAAAGCACTAGACCTATGTTCTTGATTTATTTCTTGAAGTTTATTTTTTAATTCATCTAATTTTTTAACAATCGCATCAATATCATTAATATCTTGTAATGATGTTTGACCAATTTTATTTGTTCTTTCAAGAATTTCATCTAATTTTTGCTTAGTTTCTTCATATGTTCTATTTAACTGCTCTTGTTCTTCTCTAACTTGTTTTAAATGTCCCAAGAACATAGGAATAGCAGTAATTGCAACAATTATCCATGTTAAAGGATTTTTTAACATTGCTTTAGAAAAAGCAATTAAACTTACAGTTGCCCCTTTAATCATATTACCAAGCATAGTGTAAGATATTGCTAGTCTATGATTTAATGGAATAGCTGTAGCTACAAGATTATTCCTTAAAATCCAATTAGTATATTCTAATTTTATTTTAGGAATTAAAAGAATTAATGCTACTCCTAAAATAGAAGTTGCCGAAGTTAGTCCATTATAATTTTGTGTAAGTTCTGTAAAACCATTTATATATTGAGCAATAACACCTAATACAACAATCATAGCACCTTTTACACCTGATTCACCTAAAGCATAAGAAAATTCCTGAAATGCTGCTTTATTAAGATTTATTTTACTTTCCAAGGAGTTTAAATGTTTGTAGTTTTCTTCAATTGCTGAACCTAAAGATGTTTGTGCTGTAGCAGTTGCGTTTAAAGATATTTCCCAGTTGTCAAATAATGCCATCATTCTTGTAATATGATGCTTGCCCGCCAGACTTTCCGAAATATATGTTTTTTCTGCACGAGTCATCGACTCCCATTTACTGGCAACGGAACTGTAAATATTTCCTAGTGGTAATAACTCACCAGTAACATCTTTTACTGCAATACCCATAGATGCAAGTGCTTCTTGTGTTTTATCCATATTTACTCTAGCGAACGAAAATTTCATCATATTCCCGATTTGAGAACCTGATTCCCTAGTGGAAGTTTGTACGGCTGTCACATAACCAATTAATTCATCAAGTGTTAAACCAAATTGTTGTGCTGCTTCGCCAGACTTATTTATCGCTTGTGCTAATCCGATACTTGTCACCGCAAAATTATTGTCTACTTCATTTATTTTGTCGATTATTGTCGAACTTTTTTCTGCTTCAATATTAAATTGTGCTAATGCTCCAGTAAGATAGTTAGCCATCTCACCTGTTTTCAAGCCAGTTACGTTGGCTCCTAACATTGCTGTTCTTGCTAATTCTACTGCTTGAGTTGCTTCAAAACCTTGTTTACCGAATTCGATCTCAGCATCCAACGCTTCAGTAAGTGATCTTGCCATTTTGTTAGCACTTTCAGCAGTATCACGCATCAATTTAGGCCAATCAGTACTATTATCTAATACTTTACTTAATTCGGTTAATTTTGTATCAATTTCTATTATTTCTTTACCCATTTGCTTTAATCCATTGGTAACATTGTAAAAAATACCAGTTGCACCAGCCCACAACATAATTTTATTTAGTGCAGTTTTAAACGCAGAACCCATATCATAAGTTCTAGTCATTAAATCTTTCATGGATTCACTAAATTTGTGAGTTTCACCAGTTAATTTATTAACATAAGCAGTTACATTTGTTATTTTAGAACCATCTCTTAATCTTTGTGTTACTTTTATGTATTTTTCAGTTTCTTGAACATTGGCCTCTAGTAATTTTTTACCATGCATAATAGATTGATTATAATAATTTTGAGCGTTAGTAGCACCATGTACGGCATTTTGCATTTTAGGATATTGTTCAAAATTAAATCCTCTTGAATCTTTACTAGCAATTCTAGTTAAATCATAAACTCTTTTAATTGCATTTTCTAATCTAGATAATCTTTCTAAATCTTTATCAGAAACTACTTGACCAGATATATTTTTTTGTTGCATACTACTTATTAATGTTTTATATCTATTTAATGCTTTTTCTAAAGGTGCTAATTGTTCTGGTGATAAGTTATTAAATTTTACACCTAAACCTAAAGCATTTTGGGTTTTTGTATTGAGTTGTTTGGCTATTCTTTCTTGATTTGCAATAAATTTTTGTTGTTCTGCTTCTCTTAATTTCATTCCTCTGAGAAATTCAGAATTTTCTTGATCTATTAATTTAACACTTGTTTGATGTAATCTTAATTTTTCTTCTGCTGTTTGTCTTAGAGATTTTATATAATTTTGTTCACTTTTTTCTCTTTCTTTTTGCTCTTGTTGTAGTAATTTAACACTATCTTGAATTTGTTTTTGCTTTATTTTTTGGGCATCTTGTTCAGCTTTTTCTCTAAGTTTAACACCTCTGAGATATTCAGCATTTTCAGCATTAAAATCAGTACCTTTTATTTTTTGACTATTAGTATAATATTTTAATCTTGCCTCTGCTTCTTGACGCATTAATTTAACATTATTTTGAGTAGTTATTTGTTGTTGTTTTTGCTCTTGTTGCATTTGTTTAACTCTATTTTGAATATATTTTTGTCTATTTTTTGTTGATTCTAAATCTGCTTTTTCTCTTAATTTTACTCCACGTAAATATTCCTTATTATTATCATCAAATTGTTTTTGTTGTACTTTATAATACGATTGATGATAATCATTTGACTGTTTAGCAATTTTTGCAGATTCCCTTGCTAATTTCATCTGTTCTTTTAAAGCATCAGCATTTTTCTTAGCACCAAAATCACTATCTGTTCTATAAATATTTTCTTGATTTGGTCTAGAAGTGACAGTAGTTTTAACTCCAGTTTGAGAATTTAAATAAGTTTGATCTTGTCTTAATGGATCACCATTAGCTTTTTTTAATTTAACAGTTCTAATTAATTTACCATATTCATTATTTAATTTATTTACTACATCAGTTTCTTTATTAATATTATTTACTACTTGAGATGATGCAGATTGCTGTTTAGTAATTTTATTTTTATCTATAATTTCAGTAGTTTTTTGTACTATTTCACCATTTTTTTTTACTGTTTCAGAATATTTTTTTACAGTACCATCAAGTTCTTTAACTATTTGAGTATGTTGTTTTGAAACAGGTGCTTGGATATTACCAGAATTACCTAAATTAATATTTTTTAAATTAACACTTGCTTCAATTCTTGCAGATAATAATTTATTTATTTTATTAACTATATCTGATATATTTGCGGTTGATGGTAGTTTTATAGTAGGAGCAATCGTTATTTTATTTAGTTTTTGCTGAAGTGTCTGAATAAGTTTATCTGTTTCTGTGACTATGTTTGATTTGGAATTATTTTCGATCAAGATTTTTAAATATATAGCAAGGTCGTTTTGATTTGACATTTATTTTACCAACTCCTTTATATTAAAAATAAAAAAGAGTTGGTACTTAACCAACTCTTAAAATTCATTAAATTTAATTTTACTTAAATCAACATCAAAATTAGTTTCATTTCCATTAATAACAATAGCAAATTGAAAATTCTTTACATCTCCTAAATCAGAAATATTAAAATAAGAAATACATCCACCAATATAAGCAGGATCAGGGAAATATTCAGATGTATTAGAAAATTGTTGACCACTACTATCTGTAGGATGAATTATTTTATCTCCAATTTTAATAACTGTTGTAGGATTTTTCATAAAATCAGGTTCATTACCATAAAGAAAGCAAAAAATAGCAAATATGTCTTTAGTTTCATAATATTTGTTTTTAGCATTTTCTAAATTATAATCTTGATAATTTTGAATATTTTTTAATGCGTCTAACGTCACTTCAAAATAAGGAGTGAATATTACTATATATCCATTTATACCACCAAGATCAATTTTATTCTCATTTAATAAATTTCCTTGTTTCCCTTTGTAAGTTTTAGCAAGTTCAATTAAACTTTGTAATTTCTTATCTAGGATTTTGTTGGATTGCTCATTTGTTGTGTTTATTGTATTGTCTATATTATTTGTATTTGATTGATATGTATTATTAGGACTACAACCACTTGAAAATAATATTATAAAAAATAAAAAATATAAATTTATATTATTATACATATATATTCCTCCATTTGTTTTTGTATTTTTATATGTATATTATATGATATAGGAAGAATATGCAAGATATTTTTATAAATTAATTAATTCTTTATTAATTCGTCTTAATGTATTATAATTATATTTTATATTAAATTGACTACATTTAACTAATTGATTATCAATATCAAATTTAATCCACGAATGTCCAGTATTTAAATACTCTTTTGCATAATTAACCATCTCTAATATTATATTATCATTTGGTAAATAATCTTTTTTACTAATAATTCTTATTTCTTTCCAACCACTACGATATAAAGCATATCTCCTATTTCTTTCTTTTTTATCAAACTCATCCTGAGTCGTAGATTCTAATTTAACACTTAAATCATGACCGCCTCCATCGTATTCTACATATAATTTATCATTTATAAAAGCTATATCAAGAGAAGATTCTTTAATTGGGTAGTTTAATTCTCCACCAATTAAACTATGTATATATCTTTGCTGTGTAGAACATTGTTGTGTCCCATTTTCATACATTGTTTTATGAATTCTTTCTACTCTACATTTATTGCATCTTTTACCATTTTGAAAATCAGATAAAGCAATTTTTGCCTGATTCCCACATTCACATATATAATCCAATGGTTCCTTACTATTATTATATTCTGTAAATAACGGAACACAATTACCTTCAATAAAAATTTGTCTTACATGCTCAATATCATATTTAAGTTGATCGCTTAATTTCTTTAATCCACATAGTTTGCATCTATTGCCTTTTCTAAAATTCCATAAAGTTATTTTACTTTCATTGCCACAGGAACAAATATAAGATAAATCATCATTTGCTCCAGTATATTCACTTATTAATTTACATCCATTGTCTTCAAAATATTTTTCGGCTTGCTCTTGAGTATATTTTTCTAATCCAGTACATACTCTACAACCATGTTTTTGATTCATAAATTTACCAAAAGTAGTTTCTCTTGGTGTACCACACTTACAAATATATTTTAAATTTATATGTGATTGAATATAAGGAGTTAATAATATACATCCTTTTTCTTCAAAACACTTATTCACATATTCTTGGGTAGGTGGTTTATTACTAAAATTATTTGTCAATCTTAAATGTCCTCTTTTACTTTTCACTTGTTTTTTAGTTTTATTACCCAATACATCTGCAATTTCTTCATCTGTCATAGTCATATAATTTTCTTTTAAAAACAACACTTCTTCATCTGACCAAAGTTTACCCATAAAAATCCTCTCCTCTTAAAATTTTATTTTTACATCTCTCCTCATTTATAAAACCATCATTAAAAAAATAATAGGGAGGGGTTATGAGGAGATTATCAACCCCTTTATCAGTTAGTTGTACGGACTAACCTTATCCCTATAAAATTATTTTCTCAATCAATAATAATCAAAACCTACCAGTCAACTCAAACTTCTCAATCTGTTGTCCAGTATACTTACCATCCAATAAATTTTCAAATTCCTTATATTTTAAATCAGTAAAAAATTTTATTTCTACACTCAACGCATACCCTATATGAAAATATTTATAATTACACAGCAACAAATTTTCTGAACCCTCTGCACAAATAATCGGTTTTCTCGTCAACATATTCAATACCTCCTACTCCTAATAATTATACTCAACAAATATTTCCGTAAAATCAATCATACTTAAAACAATTTGTTCAGCATTCATACTAGGAGCAAAAGGATTCCTATGTATGTCCAGAATATCAGATTGATTAATTAACAAATTCTTATACTCTTTTTCTTCATCATAATTTTCAAAACCAAATTGATACTTACCATTCAAAAAATTAAGAAATTCAAATCCATCATACAGCACGTTCACACTAACCGTATCTGTCCTAACTTCCAACCATACAGGTTTTCCTAATAACTCGTCCATAATTTCTTCAAATTGCAATTTAGTTAGTTGATGATAATTCATAAATAAAACCTCCATAATTTAATCTATATCGTGATTGTCTATAATTCCAACAATCACCTTATAAACTATATTATAAAGGCATCAATAAATAATGTCAAGTTATATCTTGATTATTTTTCAGGAATATCTGAATTATTTTTAAACCCACTTGTTTGACTATATTCATATAAATCTTCAACTTTACAATCTAAACATATAGCAAATTTAATTAATGTCTCTAATCTTGGATTATTAGATTTAAAGGCTTCGGATAATGCCTGACGAGATATACCCAATTTATCAGCTATAAATGCTTTAGTAATGCCTGTTTTCTTTTGATATTCTTCAACTTTATCTTTAATTTTAACTTCAATATCCACACTTATTTGTTGTTCAATTTTTTTAAAATGTTTTTCAAGGACTTTATGAATTTCTGTACCATCTATTATCTTTATTATTTTACTCACTATAAATCACACTCCTATTATATATTATACACTATCAGTATGTATTTATCAAAAGTAGGGGTAGATAGAGAGTTTTTGTTTCTACTAAATAATCACAAGTAGCAACTAAGATTTATTTCACTATAATCTTAGTCACTTATTTCTAATTATTTAAATATTTAATCAATCTAATAATTATTTAATTAACATTACTAACATTACATTCTTCCATCATCTTACAAAAATCTTTAGAATTCAAAACTTTAAATCCAAATTTATTAATATCATGCATACCACTTTTAAAATCATCTGAAATTAAATAATTCGCATCACCTTCAATTGCACATTTCAAAAATATATCATCATATTTATCATTAATCTCAGGTGATTTAGTGTGAGAGGTATTAACTGTTGTACCATAATAAAATAATTCCATTATATCTTTTAAATCATTTATGGAATCAGATTTATTTTTATAATATCTTCTAGCAAATCCTTTTATAATATATACTAATTCACCAATGGTATCTTGACTAAAAAATAATTGTAATTTTCTATTATCAATCATATCCATAATAATATTACAATATTTATTTTCACTATACCAACCTTTTACAAATATATTAGTGTCTATAACCACTTTCTTTTTATCTCTCATTTCTTACTGCCTCCAAAATCATTTTTGCATCTTGCACAGTAAGTCTTTGTCCTTTTCTAGCTGCTTTTGCTCTATTTTTAATATTACTCATACAAGTTAATTTCACATTATCATCTAATTCATTATCATCTAATTCATTATCTATTGATTTAATTACTAATGGTGTCAATATTCTAACCCCCTTTACTAAAGGTTTAAGTTTATGCCTTGATGTGCCAATATTTCTTCGTGATCTTCTTGTTGTCCTTCTCATATTTATTATTCACACTCCATATAGTTTGTAGTTTATTGGTTAATAGTATTATACTATATGAGAAAGAGTATGTCAAGATATTATTATATTTTTATTTTATTAATTTGATAAATTTTTATGAGTTTACGATGCCGTAAACCCTTGATTTTATTGACTTTATAAAACTAAAAATTGCGACAAAATGTGTGTTTGGTAATGAATTAATTTATTTATTTTTACTCAAAGCATCTTTCAATTTATCTAAATCTTTCCATTTACGTTCTTTTGCTGTCAAGTCATTGTAGATGTGGTACATTTCAGACGAACCCCATCCCATAATTTCAATAATAAAATCACTACTTAAACCAAGTCTTGTCAAATAAGTCGTTATATAATGTCTTAGACAATGCGGGTAAAATGGTAAATTAAGGAAATCTTCCCATTTAGTAATCCAACTTCTAATAGTAGATACTTTAGCTGGTTCTCCATTTGATTTTACAAATAAATAATCGTGTTCTTTACTATTTCTTTTCATTATCTTTTCACGTTCTTCTAACCATACGTTATAATAAGGTATAAATATATCTTTAATTATGTATTTATACAAAGGCTTACCTTTTTTACCCTGTCCTTTTGTTTTGATCTCTTTTAATGTTTCAATAAAAATATCATCAAATGCAAGATTATTTTCATCAATTAATGATATGTTAATTCTAAGTAATTCTGAAACTCTAGCACCACAACCTATTGCCAATGCTAAAAGACATGCTTCTTGTGGTCTATTAATTTCTTTAGATAAATAATTAAGTAAATCATTTACTTGTTTTTCAGAAAGAATAGTCTTTTCATGTTTTGCACTCTTTGGTACTTTATCAATAACTTTTAATATTACATTTCTAAATTTAGGATAATCTTCTCCATAAAATTTTTCAAAGAAATCAGATAAACTACTTAGACATGAACGAAGTCTTTCAAATCTACTAGAACTCCATTGTAATTCAATAGTGCCAAAACTAAAGAAATCTGCAAATTCAATTTTCTTAATTTCTTGAAAAACTTTATTTTCATTATATAATAAATTCCATGTGAAGAAAATACGCAAATCTGAATCATACCCATTTATTGTTAAATCAGAGCATTTATTATTTTTATCTTTTAAAAACCTTTGCATAAGTTGAATATTTTTTATGTTTACTTTTTCCCATAATTCAGGACTAGTAATTGTATTTCTGTATATTTTTCTTGGCATTAAACCACATCCTTCTTTAATTAATTTAATATATTTATAATACAAAAATATCCACTTTTATAATGAATATTAATCTACAATAAACAAAAAAGAGTAGTAGATTAATTTCTACTACTCTAACACTAAACATAACTAAATACTTTAATCTACTAACTGTACATATGAGGCATCTGACCCATACCTTTATTATAATAAAATTTTAGTTATTTACCACTTTCCAGCCATGAGGTAAATCTATGGGCAAGTACAATCATCCCAAACCTTATGTCATGGATTTTATAAAACTTTCAGATTTAATCTTTACTATTTAAACTTTAATAAAAAATAAACTTTTATCTTTGAAGTTTGAGATTTAAACTTTTAGATTTAAATTTTAATATAATAATTTAATATCTCTTCTAAATTATTAAACTCCCAATAAGGTATTCTTAATAAATCTATATTATTATCCATCGCATATTTATTTTTTCGTATATCATGTATTTGTTGTTTTTTATATCTTTCTTTTGCATATTTAATAGGTTCTTTTTTGTAATTTTTTATTACTCTAAAATGAAATTCACCATCGTATTCAATAATTAAATTTAATCTAGGTAAATAAAAATCACATAATAAATTTTTACCACCCAAACCTAATAGTCCATTAAATGTTTTTTGTGGTATAAAATAATATTCATTATATTTGTCTACCAATTTATCAAATTCTTCTTGGGATATTTTAATAAAACCTTTACTAATTAAATCATTACTAATTTTCTTTTCACCTTTAGATTTTTTACATTCAGGACAGCCAGATTTTATTTTTCCATTTCTATCAGAAATCTTTGCTCTCCACTCATGTCCACATTCTTTACATTTCCACATAGCATATTGACTACTTCTAGGAGTATAATCTTCTGGTCTTTTATTATTTTTATTATAATCCCATTCTTCACATAATTCAGGATTATTAATTAATAAATTATTTTCTTTCGTAGGATAAAATCCAGAACAATAAGGGCAATTATTTTTAACTCTGGTATTTATACTTATGTACCATTCATGTCCTTTATCACATTGCCACCAAACATATTTATTACTACTATAAGTAACATCATAAGGTGTCAAATTACCATTCTTAGTAGGATGCCATTGATTGGCTATATCAGGAAATATATTTGCTAAGTTATTAGACAAACCAACTTGTAGTCCATGACAATAAGGACAACCACCACCATCAAATATACTATTCCAATCTGCTTCAAATTCTTCTTTACAATTATCTTTTAAACATTTCCATTTAAGTTTTTTTATATTATTTTTATATGTATCGCTTAATAATTCAAAAGATTTATTATTTAATTTACACCATAATTTAATATTTTGAATTGTATATGGATTTGATCTATGAAATTTCCTTGGTATTTCCTTTTGTTGTATACTATTCCATTTTGCTATACATAAATAACCTTCTTTAGTTTTAAATAATAAATATTTATGAGCATTTTCATATTTTTCACTAATCAATTCTAAATCAAAATTATTTAATTTTAACCATAATTTAATATTATCTATTGTATAAGGATTTGCTTTGTGAAACCTTAGTCTAATCATTTTGTAACTTGAAAGACTAATAAAATTAGCAAAATATAAATAATCTTCATAATCTTTTAATATTAATTTAGTATTATTATTTATATATTCTTTACTAATTAAAATATATCCTAAATTTTCAATATATTTTCTCACTTCTTCATATGTAAATTTCTTCCCTATAATAATTACCTCCATTAAAATATTTGTTTACCTTATGGATTGTCATAGTTTCTGTAGTCATGTTAATTTCTCCTTTTTAATTTTAAATTTTAAGATTTAAGTTTAATGATTTGAATACATTTATTATTTTAATATAGTGAAGACAAGAATAAAATATCTTCACTATATTTTATTAATCTATGTATCTAACTAATCAATTAATTAATCTCTCTACTTATATTTCTATCCTTCCATATTACTCATCTTCACCTTTCTTTTTCTTTTCTTTAACAGGTTTAACTTCTAAATCTGCAATTGCATCTAATAGTTCTTTACCTTCCTTAAATTTAATTTTATTTTTTGCTTCAATATCAATTTTTTCTAAAGTCTTAGGATTGTGACCCGATCTGGCCTTTTTACCAATAATTTCCCAATTACCAAATCCCACTAATTGTACTTTTTTCCCTTCACCTAATGCCTTAGTAATACTTGCTAATACTGCATCGACCATTTTTTCAGATAATTTTTTTGTTTCCTCTGTCATTTCTGATACAGCACTAACTAAATCGGGTTTGCACATTTTTTCCATGTTAAATCATTTCTCCTTTTAATTTATATTTTTATTCCTCAGTTCGTTTTCTGAGGTTGTTTGTATTATATAATTATATTAGTATTCTGTCAATGGGTATTTTGAAATATATTTAAATTTATTATTGGGAATTTGAAAATTATTTTTTATGAGCAATATACAAAACACCTTACTTACCAACATTCCCTTTCCCAAGTCTTTTTTCCAATGCCCATCTCATTACATCTATATGTCCACCAGTTTCCTTTATATTTTTTTTAGTTGCTGTAATAAAGTCTCTTGGCATATTCCACCATTCACTTTTATCCCAATAACCATGTACAATTGCTGAAGTTAAATCCATATTTAAAGATTCAGGTTTACTAGGCAAAGCAGTATCCATTACCATAAGAATTCCATTGGAAACACTATGCTCCATTTCTAACGGATCGCCTAAACTACCTGTACCATAGGCATTTCCCATTCCACCATAGGTATTACCTGCTCGTCTGTCGTAGTATTCGGGGATACCTGCTCCATAAACTGTATCTGATACTGCACTCATTATTTCTTCTTTTACATATTTCGACATTTCTTTCCGAAGACTATCATCAATTTGCTTTTTAATTTTCTGCTCTATGATTCTTAATTGTTGTTGAAGACTAGCGATTTTATTTCACCTACCTTTGTAATAATTATATTTGCAAAAAGTACATTTATATCTCATTTATTATTCAGTAATCTCAATCCCATCATTCTTAATATCATTCTTAACGATATCTCTACTCAATCCACCCATAAAATATTGTTGTTTATTTTGACTATTATAAAAAACATTATATAATATAAATTATATTAATCTAATACTAATTCTTTTAATAATATTTTTTCTATATTATCAAAATCCCAATAAGGTATCCTTAATAAATTTATTTTATTATTTTTAGCATACTCATTTTTTAACCTATCGTGTATTTGTTGCTTTCTTAATCTTTCTTCTGCACATTCAATTGGTTCATCTTTAATTTTAATTACTTTATAATGAAATTCTCCATCATATTCTATAAGATGATTTAATTTTGGTACATAAAAATCATACGACAACACTCTTCCACCAGTGCCTTTTAATCCTTCAAATTTTTTTTGAGGTATAAAATATTTTTTATTATATTTATTTTTGTCATTTAAATTATCAAAATCTTCTTGCGATATTTCAATCCAATTATTATCAATAAAAACTTCATTAATTTTATTTTCACCTTTTGATTTTTTGCAATGCGAGCATCTATTTCCTCCATATAAAAAATTAGCAGGTCTTATATAAAATTCTTTTTTACATTCATTATGAAACATTTTAATATCAATATCATTTTTTGTATATTCTCCTAAAACTATGTATTCATCTCCAACTAAATCAAAGACTTCTTGTTTAAATTCTTCTGTAGTTTTCGCCCAACTTCTATGTTGGCACATTGGACATCTACGACCACTAGATAAAAAATTATCAGGAGTAATATCCCATTCGTAACCACATATATTATGTTTTATTTTTGTTTTAATTGTTGCTTTTTCGTATTCACCTAATACAGAATATTCATCTCCAACTAATTGATAAACTTCATTCTTAAAATATTCAGTGTCTTTATGCATAAAATGATTATTACATTCTCCACATCTATGTCCTTGTTGAAATTTTGAATAAGACATATGAAAAATATGTCCTACTGGACATTTTATTTCTAATTTATCTATATTTTTAGGTGTTTTAGTTAATTTAGTTAAAAGTTGATATCCTTCAATATTTATAATATTATAAATATTTTCTATTGTTTTTTGTCTACCAGCACATACTGAACATCTTTCACCACCATATTTAAAATTTCCAAATGCCATCTTAAATTCGTGTCCATAAGGACATAATATTTTTAAATATTTGTCTATACCATAATATTTTTTTGATAATAATTTATATCCTTCTATTGATTCTATGTAAGTTTTAACTTCTTCATAAGACAACCTTTTCTTGTCACTTCTAATTTTAATACCACATTCATTACATTGACGTTTACCTTGTTGAAAATTACCAAATGTTGTATAAAATTTATTTGAACATTTACATTTAATTGTTAATAATTTTGTGTTATCTATATAAATATCACTTAATAATTCACAATCAGAATTACTTTCAACTTCAATAAAATTTTTAACATAATCAAAACTTAACCTTGAGTTATTTACTCTACATTTCATACATCTGCTACCACTTTTAAAATTATTCCATGATGTTTTGTAAATATGAGAATTAGGACATTCTACTTCTATGAATATTTTATCTTCTCTATGTATATTAATTAATTTATAATTATTATTTTCTACGTATATTTTTATTTCTTCATCTGTTAATTTTCTAGGCATAATTATCACTCCTTGTCGTGTTTTATTTCCCTTGTATTTTTCTAAAAAATAAAAGAAGAGTGGGTACAAGGATTCCCACTCTTATCAGTTAAGTTAGCTAGACTTAACCTATCTAAATTTAATTTTTAATTATAACTTATTTAGTAATTTCAATTCCAATATTTTCACCTTTAACTGTATTGAATACATCTTTTAATTCAGAAAATTTACTCATATCAAGTTTATTTAAATCTTTTATTAAATTTTTACTAAGTGATTTTATTTTCTTTTCGTCTGGAATTTTCTCAATTAATTTATTTAATCCTTTAGCAATAATTCCTTCTATACTATTTTCAATTTTAATCATCTGCTCTAATTCATCTTCAACTAATTTATTAATAAAATTCAACTCATCAATATCTATGGAATTAATAATATAATCTAAAATTTTATATTTACATAAGAAATCATAATCCTCAATAGAATCCTCTGAGAATTCCAAATTTGTATAGTTTATTATAAAAGACATATTAGAAATTATAATTTTGTTAAAATAATCAATTTTCATGACTGAATTTTCATCTATTTCTATACAACTATTAATAATACTATCTGCAATTAATTTCTTTTCTGCTACAGGAAGATAGGGTTTAATTTCTACTCCTCCTAAAATTTGTGTTATATCAAAAATATTGTTGTTAGAGCCAGAGTCAGGGATTCTTTCTTTTAATTCTTGAATTTGCATAATAATTAATTCCTCCGTTTTATTTTTTATTTTTGTATTTTTAAAGAAAAATTTTTAAAAAAAACAATAAAAAAAGAACATAGAAAAAATCTATATTCTTAAATATTACTAATATTAAATTAACAATTAACAATTAACAATTAACAATTAATAATCATAATCATGTCTAAAATATTATCAATCAATCACTATCTATTTTAATCAATCCTAATTTAATTCCAGCAAATCTTACCCTCCCAACAATACTATCTTCGTTATCCTTTTCTATAAATTGAAATTTATCATCATCTTTAAAAGACCTATTTACCAAATTATTAACATAATGTCTGGTATGTCTTCTACAAATAATAACTATATCTGAATGTTTAATCATAACTTCTAATTTATTTACATCATCTACATCAAATGAATCAAACCATAATACATTTAATCCATGCTTTCTTAATCTGCTCATATATTGATTCTTATATTGTGAACCAACAATTAAAACTGTGAAATTACCAAAATTAACATATTCATCAGTGTTGTTATTTTTACGTTTATATTTATTAATAAATAATGAATTTTCTTCATACATGTCATAATCAAAACTATAATATTGAAATGCTTTAATTAATTTTGCTAATCCAAATTCTACAATTGCTTTTGCAGGAATTCCATTTTTCATATACGGAACAACATTAATAATAGGATAAGTTTTATAATTTGTTCCAACAAAAAACCATCTATTATTAATAACTCTTAACCAACCAAATTCTATATTGACATTATCTTCTATTTTCTGCTCATCAGATTTACAATTATACCCTAATCCAAATTTCATTTTATTAAAATACAATTTATACAAACTATAGATTTTTTCATATTCCATATAATTTGTATCATTAAACCTTGCAGTTAATTCATCTATTAAATCTATAATTGTCAAAGATTCTTTATAATTCTCAGAAAGGTATTTAAAATGTTGTAATTCAATACTCATATTCATAATAATTTCTTTATGTTTCTTTAAATCTTCTGCTACGGTAGAAGTATTAATATGTGTTAAAACAGTTTTAAGTTTTTCATATT
>Ga0209318_1000625_pt1 | contig 32439 bp, 26 predicted proteins | sample RifGroE1_FD_183999 | JGI IMG/M metagenome (GOLD analysis project Ga0209318, IMG submission 183999) | Groundwater microbial communities from Rifle, Colorado, USA - Groundwater E1 (SPAdes) (version 2) | ecosystem: Environmental > Aquatic > Deep subsurface > Groundwater | place: Rifle, Colorado... | reverse complement strand
TGGGACTTGGTAAGGGACTCGAAAAAACTCTCGGAGAAGCAGAGGGAGGAAATGTTCGGTTTCATCCATGAACATTTCCATGTCGGGATCGGTCTTTGTGACCACGAAACGATCGACCGCATCAATATTTTGGAGGCGAGTTTTTTGGCCATGAAGAAGGCTATCCAAGAGCTCAGGCGAAAAATGAACCAGGAATCTGGCGTCGCGAGCGATGATTCCAAATATATGGTCTTGGTCGACGGAAACAAGAAGATCCCGAACCTGAGCATGGGGCAGATGGCGGTTATCGGAGGGGATAAGATCGTGAAATCCATCTCAGCGGCCTCCATCGTGGCCAAGGTGACCAGGGACAGGATGATGGAGCAGTTCCATAAAAAATACCCTCAATACGGCTTCGACAAGCACAAGGGTTACGGCACGAAAGCGCATATGGACGCCCTTTCCGAGCATGGCTCATGTGAAATTCACCGCAAATCCTTCGGTCCGGTCTCGAGGCTTGCCAATTTGAAAAAAAGGTGATATCGTGCTAACGTTGTATTAATAATAGAAAGGCAGACAGGCTAAGGCTTTTTGACTTTAGACTTTCGACTTTTAACTTAAAATTATGTCAGTACCAAAACAGAGACACACCAAGACTAGGCGCGACAGGAAAAGAAAGCGTTTCGAGCTCAAACCGGTCGGAACCCAGGTCTGCCCCAAGTGCGGAAAACCGATGCTGCCTCACAGAGCTTGCGGTTCTTGCGGATATTACAAGGGCAAGGAAGTCGTGAACACATTGAAAAAGACAACCAAGAAAGCCGTTAAGAAATAAGGGCTTCGTCCGGCATAGTCCGTGCACATCCGGAGATGAAAATCTATTTTCATTCCGTTCGCTTCATTTGATAATAAAAACAACACAAAAATGGCAAATCGGCACCTTCAAAGATCTATCGCGATGCAGTCTCTTTTTGAATGGGATTTCAAGGGAAAAAACGATGCTATGATGGAAGAGATCGTGGACCGCAACATTAAGGAATTCGCTCCCGGAATAAAGGAGTGTGCTTTCGTGGAGAAATTGGCCAATGGGACCATCGGCCACAGGACTGAGATAGATCCGATCATAGAGAAATGCGCCCCGGAATGGCCGCTTGAGCAGGTGACGGTGGTGGACAGGAACATTTTGCGCTTGGGGATTTTCGAACTTATGTACGGCAGCTATGACGAAGTTCCTCCTAAGGTCGCCATTAATGAGGCGATCGAACTTGCCAAGACTTTCGGCGGGGAATCGAGCGCCAGGTTCGTTAACGGGGTTTTGGGAACCATTTATCGGGAATTGGGAGAGCCGATGAAAGACGACACGACCAAGAATCATAAGAAACCGGAGGAGGTAGTCGAGGTGGTCGAGGAAGCAGGGAAAGAAGAAACGGAAACAGTGGAGAATAAATAAGTTTTTAATTTTTCCAGTTTCTAATTTTCAATTTCTAGGAAACATCCAGGTCCGAATTTTCAGGATTCGGATGTCTGGTTCCGTTAGGAATTAGAAATTAGGAATTAGGCATCGAATGCGATGATAGAATCTTTAGCTAAAAAGATCGGTGTCGAATTCAAAGACATCTCGCTTCTGCAGCAGGCGGTCACGCACAGGTCTTATCTCAATGAGAACAGGGATTACAAGCTCGACCACAATGAAAGGCTTGAGTTTTTGGGTGACGCTGTCCTGGAACTTATCGTGACGGAATATCTTTATAAGAACTACGCCAATCCGGAAGGAGAGCTCACTGCCTGGAGGTCATCTTTGGTCAACGGCGAGATGCTCGCTTCCATCGCCAAGGGCCTCGGCGTGGAGGATTTTTTGATGATGAGTAAGGGCGAGGCGAAGGATACCGGCAGGGCGCGCCAATATCTTCTGGCCAACGCCATGGAGGCCATCATCGGCGCCATATACATCGACCATGGATACGATGAAGCCAAAAAATTCGTCCTGGAAAATGTAGTGGTGAAGTTGGATGAGATTTTGGAAAAGAAACTTTATCTCGATCCCAAAAGTTATTTCCAAGAAAAGTCCCAGGAGAACGAGAAGATAACACCTTCGTACAGGGTTGTGAAGGAATGGGGTCCCGACCATGACAGGCACTTCATCGTGGGGGTTTATTTGGGGGATGAATTGATAGCCAAGGGAGAGGGAACTTCAAAACAGGAGGCACAACGGGAGGCTGCGAAGAACGGCTTGGATGCCAAGGGGTGGCTGTAGTAGCCATGAAAACATCAAAACAATAGGACATTGAAGCAGGAAACATTCAACTTCAAGAACCGGTTACGACAAAGCCGGTTTTTTTGTTGCAAACTGCTATAAAAAAAGGTAAAATTAAACCATAAAAACAAAAATTTCAAAACAAATAACATGTACGATATTTTGATCAAAAACGGTATGGTCGTCGATGGCAGCGGCCAGCCGATGTATAGGGGGGATGTCGGGATCAAAGACGGGGTGATCAAGGAGATAGGAAGTCTCCCGGGTGAGCATGCCGGGAGGATCATCGACGCGGAGGGAAAAATCGTGGCCCCGGGATTTATCGATGTCAACAACCATTCGGACACTTATTGGCGCATCTTCATTGATCCTGTTTTGGAAAGCCTCCTTTATCAAGGCGTCACGACTATAATCGGTGGTAATTGCGGGTCCTCATTAGCTCCTTTGGCGAACAAGGACATTATCAAATCCATCCAGAAATGGGTGGACATAAGCGGAATCAACCTGAATTGGCTGACGGTGGGTGAATTTCTCAATGAAGTGGAAAAAAAGAAATTGCCGGTCAATTTCGCCACGCTGGTGGGGCACAGTACTTTGCGTCGGGGGCTTGTCCAGGACGAAGTCCGCGATCTCGAATCTTCCGAGATAGACGCGATGGAGAAGATGCTTAAGAATGCCATGAAAGACGGGGCTATCGGATTTTCGACCGGTCTCGTTTATACGCACGCCAAGCACGCCTCCCAGGACGAAATCATGCGCTTGGCCGAGGTGGTGAAGAAATATGACGGGGTGTACACGACCCATGTGCGAGGGGAGTCCGGAGAGCTTATAGACGCCGTTGAAGAGGCTGTTAATATCGCGCAAAAAACCGGAGTGAGGCTCCAGATTTCCCATCTCAAGGCCATGGGGGAAAGGCATTGGCACCTCATGGAGGAAGCGGTCAACCTGATCGAGACGGCCAGAATGAGCGGAATAGACATAAATTTCGACGTCTATCCTTACACTGCGACCGGATCGGTCCTATATATACTGCTTCCCGATTGGGTGGCGGAAGGAGGCAAGAAGCTCATGCTCCAAAGACTCAAGAACCCGGAAATAAGGCAAAGGGTCATCAATGAGATGAAGAAAGACGCTTTCGATTATTCGAAGATAGTGATTTCCATTTCTCCCTTGAATAAGACCTTGAGCAAGAAAAGTATCGCGGAGATAGCCAAGAGCCAAGGGAAGGACATCGAGGAAGCGATCATTGATATCTTGATAGCCAGTGAAGGCAGGGTCGTGACCATGATGGAGGTGCTCAGTTCTAAAAACGTGGAAAATGCCATCCAGAATCCTTTTTCCATCATATCCTCGAACGGTAGCGGTTATTCGACGGAACACAAGAAAACCGGCGAACTCGTCCACCCCCGCAATTTCGGCTCTTTCCCGAGGGTGCTTTCCAAATATGTCAGGGGTAAAGGAATCCTGAGTTGGGAAGAAGCTATCCGTAAGATGAGCGGTTTGCCGGCGGAAAAATTCGGAATCAAGAAGAGAGGCATCTTGAAAACGGACAATTTCGCCGATGTCGTCATTTTTGACAAGGAAAAGATTCAGGACGTTTCCACCACCGAAAACCCTTACCAGTATTCCAAGGGTATTGACTGGGTCATTATAAATGGTAAGGTTGTAGTTGACGAAAGTGCCCTCACCGAGGCCCGTCCCGGCATGGTCCTGCGGAGGGAGGCCAGATCGATATTTGAGTTTTAACCGCATAGAACATATGACATGGAACATGAGACATGGATGCGCAACGCGTTTTTGTTTCTGTAGGCCCCATGATGAATGTCCCATGCTTCATGGACAATGAACCCATCTTTTTTCAAAAATAAGAAAGTGACCGTTTTCGGGTTGGGCCTCCATGGCGGAGGAGTGGGAACAGTGAAATTTCTGGTCGCCAACGGCGCGAAGGTCATCGTCACCGACATCAAGACGAAAGAACAGCTTGCGGTTTCCCTGGAGAAATTGAAGGGTCTTAAGAATATCCAATTCGTCCTGGGCCAGCACAGACCTGAGGATTTCACCAAGGCGGACATGGTCATCAAGACCCCGCCTGTTCCATGGACCGACAAAAACGTGAAGCTTGCCCTTGAGGCGGGAGTGCCTGTCGAGGGGGATTCCAGCCTTTTTTTCAAGTTGTGCAATAATCCGATTATCGGAGTGACCGGTTCCAAGGGAAAGACCACCACCTCCGTTTTCATCCATGACATATTGAAATCCGCGGGCAGGCACGCCATCAAGGTGGGTATCGGCCAGGCATCCGTTCTGGACAAACTGGCGCTTCTCAAAAAGGATTCCGTCGTCGTTTTCGAGCTTTCCAGTTGGAGGCTGGCGGCATTGGGAAGATTCAAGCTCAGTCCCCAAGTCGCCGTTTTCAAGAACATGCTCCGCGACCATTTGAACTATTACAGGACGATGGACGCTTATCTGAAAGACAAGAAAAACATTTTCCTTTACCAGAAACCCAAAGATTGGTTGGTGATAAACGAAGACGACGAGCTGGTGAGGGAATCCGCCAAGGAAGCCAAATCGCAAATCTTCAGATTTTCCTATGACCCGATCGAGAAGGACCGGGCGGTTTTCATCGAGAACGGTTCGGTTTTTCTCAATAACGGCATAGACGTGCAGGAATTGGTGCGCCTTGCCGACATCAAGGTCCCGGGCAAGCATAACCTTTCAAATATCATGGCAGCTGTCGCGGCCTGCTACGCCTTCGGCCTCAGTGTGGCGGAAATAAAAAAAGCCATCCCGAACCTCAAAGGTGTTCCTCATAGGCTTGAGTTCGTGCGCGAGTTCGCCGGAGTGCGTTTCTACAACGATACGGCCGCAACCATTCCGGACGCCACGGTTTCCGCGCTCAACTCTTTCGAAGCGCCGATCATCCTGATAGCCGGAGGAACCGACAAAGGTTTGGATTTTTCCGAGCTCGGGAAAGAAATCGTGCAAAAGACCAAGAAAGTCGTCTTGCTCAAAGGCAATGCGACGGACGACCTTTTGATAAAGATAAAAAAGAATTTCATCGAAGGGAAGGAAAGGGAGATCGAGGTCGTGGATTCCATGGATGAGGCGGTCAGAAAATCGGCCGAAGTTTCTTCAGCAGGGGACGTGGTGTTGCTTTCTCCCGGTGCGGCCAGCTTCGGACTATTTCTCAACGAGTTCGACCGCGGGGACAAGTTCCGCGAAGCGGTCAGCAAACTTAAATAGGGTCATACTTGCTTTTTAGTAGAAAGTGTGCTATAATGGATATATGAAGGTAAATCAAGGGTGTTTCTCCGCCAGGGGAGCACTTTTTTGCTTTCATAAAGGGAAAAAAGGAATGATTCGATAAAGAAGCGGTTCTTTAAAACAAAAACAAAAACAAAAATTCCGCCAAAAAAGCGGAAAACCATCAAAAAGGCCAGAATCCTCGCCTTTGTCCCTTCGAGGGACCCAACATTGAAAAGAATCCTCATTTGCAGGATTCTTTTTGTTTTCCGGGTGATCTTTCGGCGGACCGATCCGAAGGAATTTTACCTTGAAAAAAACATCGGAGTGCGGTACACTGGGTTCATGCCCTCGGGGGTAATTTTTAGGCAAGCAAAGGGAAATTGGGAAGCATTCGCAGGGGTAATACCAAAACAGGATAACTTCGTCATAAATGAACCTTTCGGGCGGGTAACCCGGATGGGAATTTGAAAAAATATGGATTATTTCGTCATCAACGGGGGCAAGAAACTTTCAGGGGAAATCGAAGTGCGCGGAAGCAAGAACGCGGCCGCACCGATCATCGCGGCGACGCTGCTGACTAAGGAGCCTTGCGTGATTTCCAATGTGCCGCTCATCGAGGATATATACAGGCTCTTGGAAATCATCGAAAGTATGGGGGCTGAAGTGGAATGGGTCGGGGAGAGGAAAGTGAAAATCACGGCCAAGGATATCGACGTGGAAAAGATAGATTATGAGCTGGTTAAAAAAATCAGGTTGTCCGTGCTCCTTTTAGGATCGCTTTCGGCGCGTTTCGAAAAATTCGAGCTGGCCAATCCCGGCGGATGCAAGATTGGCAAAAGGCCATTGGGAACGCATTTCCATGCATTGGAGGAATTGGGGGTAAATGTCACCCAGGATGAGAAATTTTATCTGGTGGATGCGAGTGAGAGAAAGAACGCTAAAATAATCTTGAGGGAATTCTCCGTGACCGCTACCGAAATCGCCATGATGCTCGCCGCGGGGATGCCCGGGAAAACGGTCATCAAGATCGCCGCAGCCGAACCGCATGTGGAAGATCTGGGAAAATTCCTGATCAGGATGGGAGCGAAAATAAAAGGACTCGGAACGCACACTTTGGAAATCGAAGGAACCAGGAGACTTAAGGGAACCAAGCATGAAATAATCCCGGACGCCAACGAGGCCGCCACTTTCCTCATTATGGGGGTCGCGACCAGAAGCCCGATCGTCGTGAAGAACGCGCAAGAGGATGCTTTGGATTTGGTTTTGGAAAAACTCCGCGAAATGGGAGCGGAATTCTTAGTCAGGGAAAACGAAATAGAAGTGGTTCCGACCAAAAAGATTAAAGCTCTTTCTAAGATCGATGCGCGGATATATCCCGGAATCCCGACGGACGACCAGGCGCTTTTCGGAGTTTTGGCGACGCAGGCCGAAGGGGAGACTTTGGTTTTCGACACGCTTTTCGAAGGAAGATTCAATTATGTCGCGGAAATCGAAAAGATGGGCGCAACCGTGAAGGTTCTCAACCCCCACCAGGCCGTCTTTTCCGGGCCGACCCCGCTGCGGGGTGAAACGATCACGAGCTATGACCTTCGCGCCGGAGCCTCGCTGATTTTGGCCGCGCTGTTGGCGAAAGGGCAATCCGTCATCAAGGAGATTTACCAGGTGGACAGGGGTTATGAAAAAATAGAAGAGAGACTGCAGAAACTGGGAGCGGATATCCAGAGGGTTCCGGAAGGCGAGTAGGAAATTTATAATTCCTAACAGTAAGCAATGGATTATGGAAAAAGAATTCAAAATCGGAAAGGATTGCATAGGGGTAGGTTGTGGTGCTTTGATTTTCAATAAGAAAAATGAGGTGCTTCTCATGAAAAGAAGCAAGAATGCCAAAAACCAAGCGGGATGGTGGTCGCAGCCCGGAGGGGCTGTCGATTTCAATGAAAAAGCCGTCGTTGCGACGAAAAGGGAAATCAAGGAGGAGTTGGGAATCGAGATAGATATATGGGCGCAAGTCCCGCACATAGACCATGTCCTTAAAAAAGAAAACCAGCATTGGATGGCCATTCCTTTTTTAGCGAAAATTAAAAAAGGAGTTCCGAAGATTATGGAGCTTGAAAAATGCGACGAAATAGGGTGGTTTTCCCTGAAAAAACTTCCCAGGAAATTGTCCCAGACTACCAGGGAAACGATCGGAAGTTATTTGAAGAAAAGATATATAAAACTGTAAATTATTTTTTGAATTTTATTAAAGTATGTTCATACGAAAGATGGGAATAGACTTGGGGACGGCGAACACGTTGGTGTTCGTTCCGGGAAGGGGGATCGTGATCAACGAGCCTTCGGTGGTGGCCATTTCGATGATAGACAATACCGTTTTGGCGGTGGGGAACGAAGCCAAAGAGATGCTTGGAAGGACACCTGACACGATCGTGGCGTCGCGTCCCATGAAGGACGGGGTTATCGCCGATTACCGGGTGACCGAAGCGATGCTCCGCTATTTCATCAACAAGGTGAGCGGCAAAGTCAGGTTTTTCAGGCCCGAAATCATGCTTTCGATCCCGGCCGGGGTGACTTCGACCGAGAGAAGGGCCGTCGTCGACGCCGCGGTGAAAGCCGGGGCCAAATCGGCCTATGTCGTGAAGGAGCCTCTTCTCGCGGCCATCGGTGCGGGAATACCGATCCACAACGCCCAGGGAAACATGATAGTCAACATCGGAGGAGGAACTTCCGAGATAGCCGTGATTTCGCTGGGAGGCGTGGTCGTCGCGCACAGCGCCCGCGTCGGGGGAAACAAATTCGACCAGGCGATTTCGGATTACATCAAAAGGAAATACGGCTTGGCCGTGGGGGACAGGACGGCTGAGGAAATCAAGATTGAGATCGGCAGCGCCATCGCCCAGGTCAAGGAGGAACATATGGATATCAGGGGGCGCGACCTGATGGGAGGTCTTCCGAAGACGGTGAAAATTTCTTCCAATGAAGTGACGGAAGCGTTGCAGGACGAGCTTCGCGAGGTCATCAACGCCATCAAGAAAGTTTTCCAAGAGACCCCCCCGGAATTGGCGGCTGACATCATGGACAAAGGGATGGTTCTTTCAGGCGGAGGGGCGCTGCTTCGCAATCTCGACCAGCTCATCACCAAGACCATCGGGGTGCCTTGTTACGTGGCGGACGATCCGCTCTTTTGCGTGATCAAGGGCACGGGAATTTCCCTGGAAAACCTGGATCTCTACAAAAGGACGATAATGCTTTCCAAATAATTCCGGCGATTCCATCGAATCGACAAAATCCAATAAAGAAAAAGAAAAAAACATGAAAATAGGAATCGACGGTTCAAGAGCTTTCATAAAAAGACGCACGGGAATAGAGGAATATTCTTACCAGGTTATTAAGCATCTGCGCCCTTGGCTCAAGGAGGACGAGGTCTCTTTGTATGTCCGCCATAACCAGGAAGTCGATTTCGATTTGCCGGACAACTGGAAAGTCAAAAAATTATGGCTCCCGTATTTCTCCAGCCAGCTCCGTTTCTCTTTGGAATTGCTGCTCCATCCTTGCGATGCTTTTTTCGTACCCGCGCACACCGTGCCCCCGATCCATCCGAAAAATACGACGGTGGTCGTGCACGGTCTCGAATACGAATTCCATCCGAAAGCTTATTCCCGATGGGCGAGGTTTTATATGCGGACGGTGATCAAGAATTCCTGCAAATGGGCGAGCAGGGTCGTTTGCGTTTCGGAAAACACCAAAAGGGACGTGATGAGACTCTACGGAACTTCCCAGGAAAAGATAAGGGTGATTTATGAGGGTTATTCCGGAAAGACCGCGGGGCACTCGGAAGCCGGCATACTCGGACATGTTGAGAAGGAAAAATGCGATATCGGGGCCCCATACTTCCTTTTTATTGGCAGGATCGAAGAAAGGAAGAACGTGAAGGGGATCGTGGAGGCGTTCGATATCGTCAAGGAGAAATACGGAGTGGCTCACAAGCTGGTCCTTGCAGGAAAGCCCGGTTACGGATATGGGGAGATAAAAGAGAGGATCGGAATTTCCAAATTCAAAAATGATATCGTGGAAATGGGATATGTGAGCGATGAGGAGAAATGGGAGATCCTCCGGTGCGCGGACGTTTTCGTTTTCCCGACTTTCTATGAAGGATTCGGACTTCCTATCTTGGAAGCACAGAACGCTTTCGTCCCGGTGGTGACTTCCAAGGTCTCGTCAGTCCCGGAAGTGGCGGGGGACGCGGCGCTTTATGCCGATCCGAAAGACCATCGATCCATAGCCGAGAATATGTATGTTTTGATAAGCAACAGAAACGCCAAAGAGGATATTGTCAGAAGAGGTTTCGAGAACGTTAAAAGGTTCAGCTGGGCCGATTGCGCCAAAGAGATCGCAGGGGTGTTGCGCGGTTAGATTTTCGAAATCCTAAGGCGTAAAAATAATATGGAGAAAAAAAACAATTCGGAAAAACGGAACTTTGAAGATCTGCGCGTGGCCTTGGTGCATGATTTCTTGGTGCAACGCGGAGGAGCGGAAAAGGTGCTGGAAGGAATTTCGGAAATTTTTCCCGAGGCTCCCGTCTACACCCTTTTGTATGATAAGGAAAAGATGAGGGGAATGTTTGAGGACAGGGATATAAGGCCGTCCTATCTGCAGAAATTACCGGCCTTTTTAAGAAAGAGGTATCGATGGTTGTTGCCTTTTTTGCCGGTCATCCCCGAGACGTGGGATCTTCGCGATTTCGACCTCATCATATCCTCTTCCGGAGCCTGGTCCAAAGGGATCATAACCAAACTTGATACGAAACATGTGGCTTATGTGCATTCCCCGATGCGTTTCGTTTGGGATTACAACGAAAGATATCTTAGGGAAAAAAAGATCAGAAGCTCTGTTTTCAAGCGCCTGATTTTCAGTTATCTGCGGATCTGGGACCGTTTGGCGGCGGATAGGCCGGACCATCTCATCGCTAATTCCGAACATACCAAAAAGCAAATTGAAAAGTATTACAGAAGGGAGAGCGCGGTGATATATCCGCCGGTGGAATTCAAGTCGGTCGCCGATGACGGATCCTTGGAAAAAATAAAGGATTATTTCCTCGTGGTTTCCAGGCTTTCTGGATATAAAAAGACGGACATCGTCGTCGAAGCTTTCAACAAGTTGGGATTGCCGCTCATCGTCATAGGCGAGGGGGAACAGGAAGGGTATTTGCGTAAAATATCCCAAAGCAACGTGAAGATCTTGGGATGGAAAAGCGACGAGGATCTGGCGCGATATTACGCGAAGGCCCGGGCGCTGATCTTCGCTTCGGAGGACGATTTCGGTATAGTCCCGGTCGAAGCCATGGGACACGGCGTTCCGGTGGTGGCCCTGCGCAAAGGAGGAGTTTTGGAAACCGTGACCGAGGGGTTCAGCGGGGAATTTTTCGACGCTCCGACGCCAGAAGTGCTCGCAGACGGAGTCAGGCGCTTTTTGGAAAAGGAAAAGATATATGACAGGGGGGATATAAGAAAGGCGGCCCAGAGGTTTTCAAAGGAAAGGTTTAAAAAAGAATTCGAAGAGTTTATAAGATCATGCGGAGTATGAATTTCATAGGCAATAAAAAAGCCGTTAGTTTCATAGAAAAGACGCTTGAAAAGGGGGGCGCGAGCCAAGCCTATCTTTTTTCCGGACCGGAGGGGGTCGGGAAACTTTTTTTGGCTAAAGCTTTCGCCAAAAGTCTCATTAGTGGAGGTTCGTTGCCTGATTTCGAATCCGGGGATGTGGAAAAACTCCCGGTGGATCTTATTTTACTCAAACCCGAAATAGAAGAGAAGAAGGGAATAAGGAAAGAGAGGGATATCGCAGTGGAAAGGATCAGGGATGCCAAGAAGGACCTGTCCCTCTACCCTTACAGCGGCAAGATGAAGGTCCTGATCGTCGACAACGCGCACAGGATGAACGTAGCTTCCCAGAACGCTTTTTTGAAATTATTGGAAGAGCCGAATTCCACGTCGGTGATCATCCTGGTCACCCATGAATATTCCAAGATGCTCCCGACGATCCGATCGCGATGTCAAAAGGTCGGTTTCGGATTGGTCGGACCGGAGGACATGGGGACGGCCGCGGATTTTTTGGGTGGTGATTTCGTCTCCCGATACGCTGAAGCGGCGATGGGCAGGCCCGGTCTCCTTTTTCGGATGTCGACGAACCAGGAAGAGCTGGCGCTTTACAGGGATGCTTCCGAAGAATTGGCGCAGATGTCGTCCGCCGATCTCAACCGCAAGTTTTCATTCGCCGAAAAAATGTCCAAGGATGTGGACGGTGCCATAAAGACTTTGAACATGTGGTCCTGGATGATCAGGAAAAAGGCGCTTGCGGAAAATGGAGCCGACTTGGATTCTTCCTATGGGAACATCTCCAAGATAGAGGAGACCGTATCCGCGCTCAAGAACACGAACGCCAACGCCAGGTTGGTCCTGGAAAACCTGCTTATCAATATCCGATAAACAAAAAATGCTGTCTTTCAAGAAAAACATAAAAAGAAAAGAGGTAGAATACAAAAAGCTCCGCTCGATTTCGAAAAAGGAGGAGAATTTCAAGGCGCTGGAAAAAGCTTACAGGGTCTTTTATTATATGCTTGTCTTTCTTTTCGCGGCCGTAGCTGTATACGTGATGTTTTTCTCGCCTTTTATGGCCGTCAGTGCCGTTGAGATAACCGGCCTGGAGGATCTCGATCGTTCCAAAGTTTCTTCGGCCGCCAAGGATGTCTATGGCGGGGCATATTTGAAATTGATCCCCAAAAACAATTTCCTATTGTTTCCTCGCAAAGCCGTTTCCAAAAAATTGCAGGAGGAGTTCAAAAGGATAAGGAGCGTGGAAATTTCAAGGTCATTCCCTGACAAGGTGGAGATAAAAATTACCGAAAGGAAAGCGCTGCTCCTTTGGTGTTCCATCGGTGAGGAATGTTTTATTGTCGACGAGAACGGTTATGCTTACAATCGGGTCAGGCTGGACTCGAAGGAAGCTTTGGAGAATAATCTGGTGAAAATAATCAGCGAAGAGGAGACAGGGATTTCCGAGGGCGACAGGATTTTCGATGCGGAAAAGGTCATTTTCCTACTTGGCGCCAAAGAGCTTTTTAGGGAAAAAACAGGTTTGGAATTTGAGGGCGATATGCGTATCAAATCCAAGATAGCCGAGGAAGTGGTCTTGAAGAGTCGTGACGGTTGGGGTCTCCATGTGAGCATGACCTTGCCTCTGGAAAAAGCGGCCCAAACCCTCAAGCTTTTTTTGGAAAAGGAAATGGATACCCAAAATATGTCCAAATTGGAATACATAGATCTTCGGGTGGAAAACAGGATTTATTACAAGTTCAAGAAAGAGGAGGAGAAAGAAGGTGAGGCCGCGAACGGAGAGGAAGGTAAGGATGATAAGGACTGACATGTACGTGGCATATTACGTAACCGGTGAAAGGGAAATAAAAAAACAGCCTCGGTCGTGCCGGGCTGTTTTTTTGTCGCGTAAGACCTATTCGATATCGGTCACGTGGTAGATGAGTATCGAGGCGCCGATCATGTCGACCGGTTCGTATTCGAGGGTCCAGCGGTAGCTGTCCTCGGCGGTTTTGGTTTCGCTATAGATGCTGCCTTGCATGTAGTTCGTCGAAAGCGCGTACCAGCCGTTTTCTATCGGGCGCTTGCTGTCCCACCAAAGGATCGCTTTATCCTCACCGACGGTGCGGAAGATGTCTCCGCCGCCGAAATAATCCACCCGGATCTTGTCTATTTCCGGATGTTCGTCCAGGTATTTCCTGAGTCTTTTGAGGTCCTGTCCCCAGTCGGTGTTGGAATCGGTGACGTAGTGGTAGCCGTTTTTTGGTCCGCCGACGGTTTCATTGAAGTATGACGTGAAGGACGGGTAGGCGAAGGCGGTGGTGGCTATCTGCCAGGCGAGCAGAATTCCTATGATGATGGCGAAAACATGCCTGGTCTTGAGATGGCTTTCACTGAGGAACTCAAAAACCTTTTTAGTTATCAGGATATAGGCGAAAGGCAGGATGGGGAAAAGATGGCGGAATCCGATGTTGAGTCCTCCTTTGATGGAAAGGAAGGCGTAGAGGATTATGAAACCGAACAGTGTGTATCCCACGAGCGATTTCCTGAAGAAGTCGGCCAATTTCTCCCTAGTTCTGCCGAAATTAAGTTTCGCGTAGGAGAGTGTCTGGGCTGTTTGCTTGGCTGTGTAACCCAAGGAAAAAATCGCGAGCAATAAGAATGGAAGAGTTTCTTTTATAAGAAAGACCACCGGGAAATACCAGGTGAAGCCGTTGCCGACTTGGCCCAAAAAGTACGCTCCGTTTCCTCCGGACACGCGTTTGAAGACCCAGGCCGGTCCGAGCAGATAGGCGCTCCAGGGGCGGGTGAGGTCGGATTCGTTCAGGGCGTGGAGAGTTTTGTTGGTGTAGATTGTTTTCGGGTTGCCGTCTTCGGCCGAGAAGAAGAATTCTATGGTCTTGGCCAGGGTTTCCTTGGGCATCTCGAAAGTATTGGCTTGGTAGACGACCCATACGACAGCGGCGGCGACAATGAAAGCCGCCAAGGATTTCAAGGAATATTTCAGCAGGCTCATGACCCTATCCGTCCAAGCGGTGACTGCGGAAGCGGTATTGTTCCTGACCAGGGCATAGACGAACATTATCGCGCCGAAAACCGGAAGAGCCACGATCGAGGAGAATTTGCTGACCAAAAGAAGTCCCATGAAGATTCCACCCAGGGCGACGTTTTTCCAGGAGGGCGTTTTGAGGAATTTGAGGAAATAATAAAAGGCGAAAGTGAGGAAAGCGGCGATGCCGATGTCGGTGGTGACGAAATGGTTGTGCCCCAGGATGTTCGGGTCGAAGGCATAGAGCGTAAGGGCGAAAAGTCCGGCTAGGGGACCGGCGATTTCCTTGCCCCATCTGAAGAGGAAAAGCCCCAGAAGCACCGAGAGGATGACTATGGGTAGGCGCGACCAGAAGATTATCTTGTCAGGATCGTTTCCTGCTCCGTAGAGAAGGTGTCGCCCGGCCGCCCATTGCCCTTCGTCCCAGAGGTTCGGCAATTCGCCGGTCCAGAATTTCTCGGAAGTGTCGAAGTTGAGGTCCATAAAGACGAGTGGAAGCGCGGAAAGGTCTTTTATGAGCGGGGGATGCTCGGGATTGAGGCGCGTGTCATGCTGGGTCAGGTATGAATAGCCGGCGGGAATGTGCGCGACTTCATCGAACGTCGCGCTGTCATTGTTCGCGTTGAGCGCGGAAACCACGAAAAACAGCGACAGGATCGCGAAAGCGATCTTTTTATAATGCCGCTCCAGGAAGTCTTGGATTTTCATTTTGAGTATGTTTAATTTTTTATATTTATCCTATTGTTTGAGTTCCCACATCTTGTCATCAGGAAAATTCTTATATTCGGTGACGGTCAGGTCGGGGAATTGCGACCTCACTCTTCCTATGAGATGGCTGTCAGTCAGCAGGATCACGAAATCTCCTTGGGGCTGAAGCGAGTCCAGTTCCCCCGGATAGACGTAATGCGTGTCCGGCAGGTCAGGGTTGAGGAATTTCACCGGTATCCTTTCCATACTTTCCGCAATCACGTATTTTTGGGTGCCAGCCGGATAGGTTCGCAGGCGGTATGCCATATCTTTGAGATTGGCATTGAAAGACTCGTGTTGTTTCTGGTTGTTTTTGAAGAAGACGAAATATTTCAAAGTGTTGAATGTCGCGATGAAAATGAACGCGCCGGCCAGGACCGACAATATCACGACCCTTAGGGAATAGCCGTGTTTGGGGATTTTGCCCATTATCCAGAGGAAAGGGATGGTCGCGAAAATCATGACCACCGGCAATGTTCCGATCGCGCGCAGGGCGTGCGGTAGTCCTTCCGCGGTCAAAAATTCCGGGGCCAGCATGGCGAAAAACCAAGCCAGGAGGAAAAAATAAAGATAAAGCTTTTCATCGTGGACATCATGTCTAAATCTGAGCCAAAGCAGGTGGAAGGCCTTGGCGATCACATATAAAAATCCTGCCAGGAAAGTTATGCCCACGATGGGATCAAGTATCGGATAGGGAGGATAGTTGTGCCGCCAGTTCTGGTCGCCCCAGAAATTGTATTTGACCAGACTGAGGACGAAGCTCCTCGCTATGGTCGGGACGAGCTTGCCCTGGTTCATTTCAGGAGCGAACACCGAGATGGAGGCGGATCTGGATTCCAGATATTCCGGATGCGTATAGAATTCGTAGATCATCGGGGAAAGCGTTATCAGGGTGGCGGCCCCGAAGACGATTATCTGTTTCCAGAAATTCCTGATGAAATGTTTCTGGGTGATCAGCATGAAAACAAAAAGTGCTCCGACTATGGCCGGGGCGATGCGGAAAGCGATATAGGTGTGGAAGCCCAGACCGAAAATGAGTCCGGAAAAAATGAAAGGGGAATATTTTTTGCTGCGAAATCCCTTGAGAAGGAAATAGAAGGAGAATGAAAGGATAAGCGGCACCATGATCGCGCGGAAGCCTATCCTGGAGAAATTAATCGCCCAAAAAGAAAAGGCTGTCAGGTACGCGCTGATTAGTCCCGCCCTGGCGCTGCGGAAAATCTCCTTTGATAGAAGGAAGACGCCGAAGACCGTGAGCGTTCCGATGAGGATGGACGCCAGTTTGAGCGAAAGTACGCTCGGACCCATGAGTTTGATGAAAAAAGCTTGGATGTTTATGAACAAACCTTCGCGTCCGTTGTTGTCGGGATAGAAAAGTTGGTAATTTCCGGTTTCTATGGCGCGCAGGGCATCCATTCCGTTGACGGCTTCATCGGGATAAATTCCCGAAGGGATGTTTTCGATGTCTGCGAACCTCAGGAAAAACGCCGCTGCGATGATGGCGAGCAGCATGAGCACGTTAAGAAAGCATTTTTGTTTTTGTTTCATTTTTTTTAGTTATTTTTGATTTCAGAAAAGGCTCCGTTCAACCGACAAAGGGCGGATGACGGTCCGATTTCCGTTTTCATTATATCATCCGATAGGCGTTTTTAAAAGAAGCGTCGCGCGCGTGCGGATTCTTAGCGCCTTTGGATTTTTTATGGTATAATTTTGACAAACGTCATTTCGTGTAAAACAAAAAAACGCATGGAGGAAGGACCGAGAAAAATTCCAGTCAGAATCGAAGATGAAGAATCGAAGAAACCCGAAGAAAGAGTTTTTTCAAACGCTCCTGTCATCAAGGGCGCTAATTTGCATAGGCTTTTGGAGCTCAGTAAGTCTCTGCCGAAAGGACCGGATAATCCGTCTTTGGAAAACGGGCCGACAGGGAAGCCTGTAAGCAAGGTGGCGTTCCCGATGGAGCCCCAGCAGGGAACTGTTGAGCGTGTTGCGAAAAATTTGGGAGCGGCAGCGGCTGCCGACATGGAAAATATCCAAGCGAAGGAAAGGAGTTATCTCCGTGCCAGGAACGAAGTGGGGAACATGCTTACCAGCATAAGGAAATCCCTTGAGGGCCTGTCTTTCGAGGAAGTGGACCAAAGGAAATGGGGATTTAAAATCGATACGGCCCAAATAAACATGGACGGACTCGATGAGGATCAAAAAAAGGAGCTCGCGTCCTATGTGGAGAAACTGAACAAGGTCGAGATACCCAAGTTTTTTCCGGAAAAACCGAAAGTCCCGAGGGTCCGCAAAAGGAAGGTTCTCGGAGAGGAATGGCGGAAAAATGAAAAAAAGGGGGATTTGAACGAGCGGAAGTCTTATGTCGATACCATAGTGAAAGGACAGCTGGATAAGTTGGAAGATGTGATTTCCGGAAAAAAGAAGGCGACTAGGATGTTGCTAAAGACCACAGGGGGCATAAACATCCAGACGAAATTGCTATCGGTTGCCGACAGGGAGAAGTTGGAGCTTTATATCAAAGAAAAAAAGGAACTTATTTTGACGAAAAAGAGGATAGTGGAAGACATCCTCGGGAAAAAACTGAAATCCAAGAAGAATGGTTTTGCGGAAAAGATAGCCTCCGAGATCAACGAAGCCAAGGAAAAATTCGACGCTTTGTATGATGAAAAATTCGGCAAACTGAAAACTGCTTTCGAAAGCGGCGCGATTGATGCGCAAAAACAAGACGAGTCACAGTCGATGCTGGGCGATATCGCGAACGGATATACGGCTTTTATTGTGAGCGCCGAAGGTAAACGTTCCGATAAGTCGGTCTTGGCCAGGATTTCGGAATTTTATGCTGAATTAGGCTCGTTGGATTTTGATTTCGCTCCGGTAGCTGTCGTGGGCAGCGGAGCCGCGGAGGCGGTGCCCGCCACCCCGGCCCAGGGCGCGCCAGAAGAGGAGCCGTTGGAGACTAGAAACGAAGAGGCACTGGAAAAGAGAATCGAGGAGCTCCACTTGCTGATTAAGGATGCGCTGGACAAGCATATCGACATGGGCAGGGGCCTAGAGGAGATTGAAAAAACGAATCCGGTTTTGGGGGGTTATATCAAAAAAGAACTCGGCTTGTTGGAAGAAAACATCAGGCGGTGGCATAAGGAAATCAAGCAAGGGGAAATTTCATTGGCCCAAGCGGAAGATTCTTTGGTTATTGATTTGGAGGACGAGGTTTCGGAGCCGGGGGAGCGGCAGGCGGGTGACGCCGGTCCTGGAACTGTGGTCACGGAAAAGTTGCAGCTGGAAAGCGACGCGCGGTTAAACAGAGACAGGGACAGGCTCGATAATTCGAGAAGGATGTTGGTGGAAAACTTCGTTGAAAAGTTCAAGAAATACAAGGCTATCGGTCGCGGTTTGGGCATGAAAAACGACGTATTCGAGCGGATCATGGAAGATTATGACGACAGGGATAAAGGTTTCAGGGTATATTACCGGGACGACTTGGACGTTTTCAAGAAAGCGGCGAATAGTCTTGAAGCCGCGGACGGTTCGCTTGAAAGCGGTATGGATATTTTCCTGGAAAAAGAAGTCAGCGAGATAACCGGCCAATTGCAAGAAGGTTTTTCCGGATATGCGGTTGACGCCGATGAATTGGCGGACAAATTCACGGGATATCTTTTCGCCGATATCGCCGTGGAAAAAAGAAACGGTGCAGAAGAGCCGGAGTTCCGGGAGGTCATTGTTATGGAGCCGGCCGGAATGGAGAATGAGGCTGACATGAAAGGCAATGAGAGCGAGTCCTTCAAGACTGTCGAAATAAAAGAGGGACCATTGGAAGACGTTGAGAAATTCATTACCGTCAGAAGACATGTCTTGGACAAGCTGCATCCGGAACTCAAAAATTGGAAAACGATCGACGTGGCCAGGAAGATGCTGGATAATTTCACCCACGACAATCCGAGCGAGGATTTTTCCCAGGGCATGATATCGGGAGATAGGATTTTGATAGATCTTGAGTCGTTGCATATATTCCCCCTGAATCCGGGCGAGGGAAAAAGGATATATCTGGAAAGATATAAGGGAGAAGAAATGAGCAATGAACAGTGGAAGGATCTTCCCGATGCCGTCAGGATAGAAATCCTTTCCTATGGAGAGGACGATTTCGGAGGAACGGTCAGGGAATTGCAATCCGATTTGGCCGGGCTGTCGAACATCAGGGTCGGAACCGTATGGCAAAAATGGAGGGAGATAAAAGACTCGACTTATGGGGTGGCTTGCGATAAATTCGGCATGAAAGTCGGGCTGGACGCCCTTGTCGGCAGGTATGCGGACGTTTTGGATCCGGATACCGTGAAGCCGCAACCCCAGGAAAGCTTGAGGCTCTGGAGCGGCAAAGTCGCCAATTTGATTTTGAAGCTCAAAAGCGGTAGCAGGAAGCGATAACTTCGGATATAATGGAACATATAAACAAGTAAGTTGAAATAATTATGGAACCCATAAAGTCAAATCTGGAGCCGATCGATGAGAAAGATCTCGATCTTCGGGAAAAATTGAAAGGTGGAGAGGTGGGGGTCGGAGAATTCGGTGCGGAAGAAGAGGTTTTCAAAGTCGAGAAGGAAGTTTCCCAGGAAAAGGCGGTAGCCGAAAAGGACAATGCGTATTCCCAGATCATGTCCAAGTTGCAAGATAACGGTACCGGATCCGATATCGACGCTTCCGTCGTTTCGGACGATGCCCAAAAAGTATCTGAAAAAACCGATGCCGATTCCCAGATCCAGCATCTTGTCGATATCGCCATGACCAAGGGGGTCGTGCATGCGGTGAAGGTCGCAAAACACATAGATGACAATTACGTGCTCGATACCTTCCATGACAAACTTATGGCCGAGGGATTGCATGATGCCCTTGTCGAAAAGGGGCTATTGAAAAACATGTAGGTCGGTTTTCCGATAAAATAAAAACAGATATAAAAAACAACCTTTTTGCGTCCTTGTGGCAACTGTCCGTCACAAGGAGTCATCAGGAGTGAAAATAAAAAATGTTCGAAATAGACCTCAATATAATCCTGATCCCGTTGGTCGCGGTTTTGGCCGCACTTACCCTGGTGGCCGGAGCCCTTTTGGTTCTCCGCAGTTTTTTCAATTTCCGCGCACAGATAAACAGATCGGTGAATATGGATCTTGAGATAATAAAGATCGCCAAGTCTTTCAAAAGCGGACAGGAGCAGGACAACCCGGAAGGCTGGAAGGAGGAAATAGGAGCCATGGAACAACTCTTAATGACGCTGGCCAACCTCAAGGAAAAGAGCTCCTTTTTTGGCAAGCTTGTTTATGGTCAGCCCCACGTGACTTTGGAGTTGGCCCAGCCGGCCAACAGCGAGGAGATCTTATTCTACATGGCCATACCTAAAAAGTTCAGGGAAAGCATCGAGAAACAGGTGCATAGTTATTTTCCGGAGGCTTCAATCGAGAAGGTTACCGATTATACGATTTTTTCTCCGGGAAGTTATACGGCGGCCGCGGTCTTGGGGCTCAAAAACAGCTATGCTTTGCCGGTCATGACGTATGAGGATATGAATGTCGATCCTTTGAACGAGATTTCCAATGCTTTAAGTAAGTTGCATGATTTCGAGGAGGGAGGAGTGATCCAATTGGTTTTGCGTCCGGCCGGAACCAGTTGGAGAAGACGCGGGAGGGATATAGCGCACAAAATGCAGCAAGGGAAAAGGCTTAAGGATGCCAGCGGAGATTCTTTTATTCTTGATGCCGGCAAGGAAACTATCAGGATATTGCAAAATAAGCAGAGCGACCAATCTTATGGGAGCGGGGATTCGGTGCAATTGACGCCTGAGGAGCAGGAACTCGTCAAAGATATTGAGAGGAAATCAGGCAAAGTCGGTTTCCGGGTCAATATCCGCATCTTGGCTTCAGCCAAAACCCAACAAAGGGCGGATGACATACTTTCCCATTTGGAAAATTCTTTTTCGCAATTCGAAAGCGCGGAATCCAATCATTTCGTCATTAAAACCAGGACCAAGAATAAGCAGGTCGCTTTCGATTATATATTCAGGAATTTCAATCCGGACAATTCCATGATCCTCAGTACGGAGGAGATAGCCAGCATTTTCCATTTCCCGATTTCCACGACCGCGACCCCGAAAATCAAATGGCTGAAAGCCGGGGCGGCCCCGCCGCCGCTCAACATCCCCAAGGAGGGACTGCTTTTGGGGTATAATGATTATCGCGGCGTGAAAACGGATATCAGGATGACGGACACCGACAGGCGCCGACATTTATACACTATAGGTCAGACCGGAGCCGGAAAATCGAATTTCCTCCAGGAATTGGCCAAGCAGGATGCGAAAAACGGCAAGGGATTCTGCTTCATCGACCCGCACGGGGATGCGATCGAGGATATTTTGACCGCTATTCCGAAGGAGCGGGCGGAGGACGTGATAGTATTCGATCCGTCCGACATGGAGAGACCTTTCGGTCTCAATATGCTTGAATATGATCCGGCCAATCCCCAGCAAAAGACTTTTGTGATAAACGAAATGATAGGCATCTTCGACCAGTTATACGACCTCAAGGCGACGGGAGGGCCTATGTTCGAGCAATACGTCAGGAACGCCATGCTTCTTATCATGGAAGACCCGGACTCCGGTTCAACTTTGATGGAGATTTCCAAAGTGTTGGCTGACGAGGATTTCAGAAGGATGAAGCTTTCCAAATGCACCAATCCGGTAGTCCGCGATTTCTGGATCAAGGAGGCTGAGAAAGCCGGAGGGGAAGCTGCGCTTGCCAACATGGTCCCGTATATCACGTCGAAGCTCACGACCTTCATCTCCAACGACATGATGCGTCCGATCATCGCCCAGCAGAAAAGCACGCTCAATTTCCGCGAAATCATGGATAATGGCAAGATTTTGCTGGTGAAGCTCTCCAAGGGAAAAATCGGCGAGATCAACGCGCATTTGCTCGGTATGGTGATCGTCGGAAAGATTTTGATGAACGCACTGGGGAGGGTGGATATGCCGGAGGAAGAGCGCAGGGATTTTTATCTGTATTTGGATGAGTTTCAAAACGTCACCACGGATTCCATTTCCCAGATCCTTTCCGAGGCCAGGAAATATCGCTTGTGCTTGGTTATCGCGCACCAATTTATCGGGCAACTCAGCGAGCCCATATCCAAGGCGGTGTTCGGCAACGTCGGTTCCATGTGCGCCTTCCGCGTAGGTCCGGAAGACGGGGAATTTCTGGAAAAACAGTTCGAGCCCATATTCAAAGCCAATGATCTTGTTAACGTGGACAACTACAACTGCTTTACGCGCATGCTGGTGAACAACGAGCTTTCGAAACCTTTCAGTATGAAAACCTATCCTCCGACGGCCGGGGACCAGAAAGTGGCGAATTACCTTAAGGAGCTTTCCAGGTTGAAATACGGAAGGGATTCCCGCATCGTGAACAGGGAAATCATGGAAAGGACGAAGTTCGCCGAATAAGGAGGATAGGAATGGGTTGTTGCGGCTGACGCCGAAGATTTTCCGGGCCGCCCCCATCTTTGCTTGAGAAATAAAAACCACCCTTTGTCGGGTGGTTTTTTGCGTGTTCCGATGTCGGCGCGCGGCGACGGATTGTCGCTATTGGATATTCATAGCGTTTATCTCATCGGAAGTGATTATGTAAGCTTTTTTGTCGGTTTCGTTGATGGAGAAACCCGTAGCATCGCTTACGGATTCGTTATGGTATTGCTTAAGAAGCTTCCCTTCTTTGTCGAATTTTATTATCCTGGAATTTCCGATATCCATGACGTAGATCCCTTCGGCGGTTATGTCCGTATGGACCTTGTTGAAGTTGACCGGAGTGGTGGAGTTTTCCATGGTGAAATCCACGATCTCCCCTCTGAAAAGTTTCCTGAGTCCGGTCTTGTCAGCTAGAAATACGTTGTCATCGATGGCCATGTCGCTCACGGATGACGCGTCCAAAGGTTTTTTCACCCAGTCAGTTTTCTCCCCGAAGCCGCCTTCGGCGCGCGGATATCGGTATATCTGATTGTTCTTTTTATCCAGAAGGTAGAGGTAAGTCAGATAGGTAGAGGCTTGGCTTATCTGGGCGCCCTGGGGAATCACGATGGAATTATCCTTGAAATCCAAAGAGACGGGACTGAATGAAACCACTTTTTCCCGGTCAGTCAGGATGAAAATGAGATTCAAGTCTTTCATGTAGGCGGTGATCCTGCCCGATCCGTACTCCTCAAGCCAGGTGAATTCCTTGGTTTCGTTTTCCTTGATCAGGGTTACGGTTCTGTCCGTCACCGCATAAAGGTCGCTTTCCAAAGGGAACGAACCGATGACTCCGCTCAGCGAACTTATTTTTTCCACCTGCTCAACGAAGGCGATATTTCTCTCATTCAAATATTTTTCTTCGTTTTGGTCCGGTGATTCCGTGGTTGGAATGGTGTCTATGGAGGCGGCCTCCTTCTTTTTAAAGTCTATTTTTGAGAAAAACAGGGGCAATATTATCAGGGCGAGTATTATTGATACGGTTGAGATTTTCTGTTTGGGCGTAAATCCGGCAAAGAGACGATTCGCCTTGCTTGCGTCCGGAAGCACGGTCCTCAGTTTCTCCAAGGTGTGTCCGTTCGGCAATAGTTCGGGAATTTTCCCAACTAGCGGTTTCAAATTGGCGATACCCTCGGAAACGCTCTTTTTGACCGGTATTCCAAGTTTGGATATTTTGGAGACGTTTTTGCGCGGCGAAGGTTGGAATTCCTTTTCATATTGCTCGATTATGTTTTCCAACGATTCTTCCGGTATCATTTCGGGGGCATCCGGCTTCTTGCGACCCCGGTATTTTTTGCCAAGTCCGTCCTTCAACGAGGAGAATTTACCGGCGTAGTTGTAGGATGCCGCGGAAGAAAGGGTCTTCTTGGTTTTTTTCCAGGCGGAAAATGCCTGTTTTTTGAAGAAGTCTTTGGTCGCGAACATCGAGTTATACATGACCTCTTTGACCATTTGCGCCTGCTCCTGCAACGCCCCGGAATCCTCTTTTTCTTCGTTGTCCCCCTGGATGTATATGTGGCCGGTCTTCTTGTCGACGTATTCCTTTTCCTGTTCCGGGTCCTCGGTCTCCGGTTTTGCTTCAACGAGCGGGGCTGTCCATTTTTTCTTTTTTGAGAAGGCAGTCTCACTAAAAACGCTGATAGTGGCGGTTTCCTCTTTTTGTTTTATCGGTTCCTTGCGGACGGTTTTTTTCTCCGGTTCGTCTATGTCGACGATCAATGTTCCGGCCATGTCCAGTTCGTTGGTAAGCGCCGTTTTTATGAATTGTATGAATTTGTCCTTGTCGAACCTGGCGACGTTCTTTTTAAGGTCGGAAAGGGAAAGGATATGGAAAAGGTCTTCGGAAGTGATTATGAGCTTGTCTCCTTTTTCCAGGCGGCCGCTGGAGACGTTCGTGAAAGTTTTCAGCGGATGCGGATCCGGCGAGTCCGGCGCCAGGTCTTCTGTCACGTCCGTGAGGACCGTGTTCCTATTGAGGAGTATCTTGGCCTTTCCCGTGACGCTGAAATGGATGCTGTTTTTTTCGATAACGCAGATAGCGGAGTCTATTTTTCCGAGCCAGTTTATGTTGCCATGCTTGGCCAGTTCGGAAAGGGCCAAATTTACCTTATGCAGGGCGGCGTCGAAGCTGTCCTGAACCGAGCGCTTGGGATTCAGATAATACTCCTTTTTAACTACGGAGTTGAGGAAATTGACCACGTAGGCGGAATCCTCGCTGTAATCCCTTATTTCGAAAAATCCCACCAAACTGCCCAAGGGCTGCTGGCTGATATTTTCCGGCTGATAGCTGAAGAGCTCTATATAAGGCTTCAGGTTTGAGTTATTGACTACCAAAATAGGGAAAATGCTCTTTTCCATGTCTGTATTTTTTATTTTGTCATTGTTTTCCAGGGGCATATCTCTGAATATTATAACACATAACCTTCCGGAAACGTCCCCCTGTTTTCTTTCTTGATTATACATCAACACTCCTTCAAGTCCAAGGAAGTGATGGGATGTTTACTTTTTGGCCCTCGGAAGCTATAATGGCAATTAGACATGTCCGAAAAGGGCGAAATTCTAATATTTTTTAAAGAAAATGCTATGTCTGAAATTCTAGAGACGTTATTCGGTTCCAGAGCGAAAACGAGATTGCTGAGATTTTTCCTGCTGAATCCCGAAGGGGAGTATTCCGTGATGGAAATCGCCCAGAAAAACATGCTTACTAACGCGCAGGTCAGAAAGGAGCTCAATTCTTTGAAAAAGATAAAGTTCGTCATAGAGAAGAGCAAGAAAAACCAGAAACATTACATATTGAACAGGAATTTCCATTTCTATCCGGAGCTTAAAGGATTGATAGCCAAATCCAATATCTATCCGCAATGCAAGAGCCTCGGTAAGATAAAGGGGATCGGTGACGTAAAGCTGGCTCTTATAAGCGGGATATTCCTCAACCATCCGAAAAGCAAGGTTGATATGATATTGGTGATCAACAACACCAGCCGGGGCAAGCTCAAGAACGTCATGAATAATCTTGAGGCGGAAGTGGGGAAGGAAGTCAGTTTCGTCCTTATGAACAGTGAAGAATTCAAATATAGGTTGGATATGCTGGACAGGTTCCTGATGGATTTCTTGGAAGGGCCATATGACGAAATCGTGAACAAGATCCCCGGACTCAAGAGGTTCGTGGCAGGCATAAAAAAATATTAATCTTTCTCGCGCACTATGCTTTTGAACATAATCCTATCGGTGCTGGTCCTTGTCATTCTCGGTTTCGCTTGGGTCGTTTTCGAAATGAAAAGGAAAATGGAGCAGAGCGCGGATAACCGTGAAGAGCGCGATAGGATAGTGGCGATGCAGGAGTCACTGAGGCATATCGTCGAAGAAAACCGGGAGCTTCGCAAGGAAATAGACTCGAAACTTTCCCAAACCCACCGTGCCGGACAGGATCAGATGTCCCAAACCATCCGTACGGTACAGGGAATCACGGAACAGTCCGCCAAGCTCATCAGCAACGTCACTGAAAAACTTACCAAGCTCGATGAGACCAATAGGCAGGTGGTCAATTTTTCCGCCCAACTTCAGAACCTCCAGGATATACTGAAGAATCCGAAGCAAAGGGGCGTTTTGGGCGAGTATTTTTTGGAAGAGACTCTCAAGAATGTGCTCGGTCCGAAATCATACCAGATGCAATATAAATTGGGCAAAAGCGAAAAAACCGAACAGGATCTGATCGTGGACGCGGTCGTTTTCGTCAAAGACAAGATAGTGCCCATAGATTCGAAGTTTTCTTTGGAAAATTATGAAAGGATCCTGAATTCCACGGATAGTGGGGAGCGGGAGAGATTCGAGAAGTTGTTCAAGCAGGACTTGAAGAACCGCATAGACGAGACTTCGAAATATATCCGCCCCGAAATGGGAACGATGGATTTCGCTTTCATGTTCATACCTTCGGAAGCGATTTATTATGACTTGTTGGTGAACAAGGTGGGTATGGGACAGGTGAATACGCGGGATCTGATCGAGTATGCTTTTCAGGAAAAGAAGGTTATCATAGTGTCCCCGACCTCCTTCTTGGCTTATCTGCAAACGGTCCTCCAGGGCCTGCGGGCCTTCCAGATAGAGGAAAGCGCCAAGGAGATCAGGACTAACGTGGGCAAGCTCCAGCAGCACATCTCCAAATACGACGAGTACTTCAAGAAAATAGGGAACAGTTTGGGAACCACCGTGAACCATTACAATAACGCCCATAAGGAATTTGAAAAAATAGACAAGGACGTCGCAAGGATAACGGAGACTGAAAAGGTGATCGAGCCGCTCGCGCTGGAAAGGCCGCAGGAAAGCATGTGATTCGCGGTTTCGGGCCAAGGGCATAATCCGGACAGTTTATTGAGCTGAAAATGAAGATGAAATCTTTCATGGCGCAGGAATTTTTCAAAAACGCTATCATCCAATGGGTCATGATAGTGTCTTTGCTTTTGAACGGGGCTTGCTGGGGCGTCCTTATATTTTTCATCAGGTCGGTTGATTTTCCTATCATATTGCACTATAATGTATACTTCGGAGTGGATATCATCGGGGATTGGTGGCAAGCGTATTTCCTACCCCTGATAGCCCTTTCCGTGATGGCTGTGAACGTGCTATTGGCCCATTTTTTCTATAAAAACGAGGAGAGGGTCATATCCTACCTGTTGCTGTTGGCTTCGCTGATTGTGCAGATAAGCGCTGCGATAGCCATTGGCGCGATAATAAGAATAAATTACTGAAATGTTCAATTTTCCAGACCCCAAAACCAAGGATCCTAAACAATGGAGGTTGCAGCGGAGACTCGAGGTCATCCCCGGCACATTGACGTGGTTGACCATCATCGGAATGTTCGCCCTTTCGTTCATAGTCCCCGTTTGGATAGCCGTGTTCATCATAGCTTTCGACATATATTGGATATATAGGACCATTTTTATCACTACTTATTCCGTCGTAGCGTATAGGAAATTCCAAGAAGGCAAGACTATCGATTGGTGGGAGAGATGCCAGAATATCGTGGATCCGGCCAAATACGCCGAGGAGATTTCGGAGAGAATAGCCAAACTCAAAGGACAGTTGGGGGAGAGTTTGAGTTTTTTCCAGAAAAGGAAAGTGAAAAAAGAAATCAGGAAGCAGGAGACATTCTTGCAGAAGGTCCGGGAAATCGGGGAAAACAAGGACGAGATATTGGATTGGCGCAAGATATTGCACGTGGTGATGCTTCCCACCGCCAATGAGCCGGCGGAGGTCATCGAACCCGCGATAGCGGCCATCGCCGACAGCAATTTTCCCAACCAGCAGATCATCATCCTGTTGGCGACCGAAGAGAGGGAGGATGAGAAGCGGAGGATGGAAAAGGTCAATCATCTCAAGAGTAAGTTCAATGGAGTTTTCCGTGATTTTTTGGTGACTACCCATGAAGTCGCCGCAGGGGAGTTGAAATGCAAGGCTTCGAACGCCACTTATGCTGCCAAAAAATTGCAGGCATATCTGGATGAAAGGGAGATCGATTACAAAAAAGTCATTTTTTCCAATTTCGATTGCGACAGCGTGTGCCATCCGCAATATTTCGCCGCGCTCACCTATGAATATATAACCGATCCGAAGAGGCTCCAACGCTCATACCAGCCGCTTCCGATGTACCACAACAACCTTTGGGACACCAATGCGTTCGTGCGCGTCATCGTGACGAGCTCTTCTTTTTGGCATATGTACCAGAGCACCAGGATAGAGATGGTCACTTTCTCCTCGCACAGCGAACCTTTCGACACTTTGGTTAAAGTCGGTTTCTGGCCGGTGAACGTGATCAGCGAGGATTCCATAATCTATTGGAAGTGTTATTCCTATTACCATGGGGACTATATGGTCAAACCTATTTATCTGCCTATTTCCCTGGATGCCGTGTTGGCGCACACCTATTGGCAGACGATCAAGAACCAATATAAGCAGAAAAGGCGCTGGGCTTATGGAATCGAGAATTTCCCGATGATCATGCGCGCGATCTGGCCTGATAAGAAGATAAAGCTTTCTAAGAAATTGGGAATCGCTTCCGAGATGCTGGAAGGGCATCATTCCTGGGCCACCTCGTCTTTCATTTTGGCCGTTCTGGGATGGCTGCCGCTCATTTTCGGCGGTGCCGATTTCAATGAGAGCGTGATAGCGCACAATCTGCCCTTCGTCACCAGGTATCTGATGACGTTGGCTATGGGGGGGTTGATCGTTTCGATGTTTTTGAGTTTCCTGCTACTTCCTCCGCGGCCCGCGAAGTATTCCAGGAAGAGGTATATTTATATGTTCTTGCAATGGTTCTTGGTTCCGATCATAGCTCCGACGCTCGGCGCCCTTCCGGCCATAGATTCACAAACCAGGATATTGTTCAAGAAATATTTCGGAGAATTCTGGGTTACCGATAAGATCAGGAAATAAGCTTCATTGGGGAAGCTCCATCTTTCTTGTTTTCATAAAGCTCTATGGGTTATTCCCTTTATTTTTTTCCTTTCGTTTTTTCATTCCTGATAGCCACCATGCTGTCGGCGAGCCTTCTTTTGGTGAGAAGATTTTTCCCGGACGACAGGCGTTCCGGAAGGCATGTGCATAAAGCTGGAAAATTGCGTTTGGGCGGAGTGGCCGTCATAATCGCCTTCGTGGCATCTTTGTTGTTGGACGAAAGTCTTTTTATCCCGCAGTCTTTATGGGGGATAATAGCCGCTTCCGTTTTGATATTGATCGTCGGCGTTTGGGACGATATCAGGGAACTTAACTGGAAATATCAGTTGTTTTTCCAATTTTCCATAGCGGTCCTGGTTTTCATTATGGGCGTCAGGATAGAATACGTGACGAACCCGTTCGGGGGAGTTTTCGATTTGGAACCCGAAAGGCTTTTTTTGCCGAATCTGCTGCTGGTGGCGATCTGGATAATGATCTTCATGAATTCCATGAATTGGATAGATGGGATAGACGGGTTGAGCGGGGGGATAACCTTGATAGGGGCGACGACCATATTCATTCTCGCCCTTAAGCCGGAGGTTAATCAGCCCCCGGTAGGAATCATCACGGCCGCTCTTTTCGGAGCCGTCCTGGCTTTTCTGGTGTTCAATTTCAATCCTTCAAGGATAATGGCTGGAACGAGCGGGTCCATGTTTATGGGGTTTATCTTGGCCGTTTTGGCCATATTCGCCGGAGCTAAAATAGCGACCATGCTTTTGATTATGGCTATACCCATAATCGACGCTTTCTGGGTGATCCTTGAGAGGATAAAAAACGGCAAATCCATCTTCGAAGCGGATAGGAACCATCTCCATCACAAACTGTTGGAACTTGGTTGGTCGCAGAAAAAAATATGCCTCTTTTTTTACGCCGTCACGTTCGTTATCTCCTTGATTGCGCTCAACACGAGGGCGATAGGAAAATTCGTGACCATCTTGCTGGCGGCGGCGGTCATGGCGTCCCTGCTTTACGTTATAAACAGAAAGGTTTATTCCGTTAAATCCAAAAGCACATGAAAGGAAAAATCGTAAAAATAACAGCCGGTCTGCTTGTTTTGGCGGGAATAGTCCTGGCTACTTGGAAGGATCCGAAAATTTTTGATTTTGGCGATCAGCATCGGCAAACAGTCGTGCTTTCCGGGCGGGAATTCGAGGTCGAGATTGCGGACACGCATGAAAAATCTTTACTGGGGCTTGGTGGCAGAGAAGGCATGTGCGAATATTGCGGCATGCTGTTTACTTTTCCGGAAAAAGCCAGGCACGCGTTTTGGATGAAGGGTATGCGGTTCGATCTGGATATCATATGGGTCGCGGACGGAAAAGCGGTCTGGATCGAGAAAAAGATCCCTTTTGACAGCGGTGAAACTTTCGATCCGGACGTCGTTTCAGATCAGGTGTTGGAGCTGAATGCCGGTTTGGCTGATGGAATCGGAATCGCGGTGGGGGACAGGATCGATTCTCGCTAAAACGCTTTTAAAACACATAAAACCCCGCAGTTGCGGGGTTTTATGCTATTAAAAAAAATTGATTGCCAAACGAGTGTTGACAATGAATTTATTCATTTCATTCTAAAGAACGATGCTTTCGCTTCGCAAATCCCTATGTAAGGGAAGTAACCAGCGCTGAGTATTTCTGCAGATTTTTGAGCTGCGCTTCATTCAGATTTTTGGACTGTTCTATCGCGTTCTGGATCAAGTCCTTGGAAAACTCTACGGTAGTTCCAGGGTATACCCTACCCTCGAAACCGACGTTCTTCCTTAGGTAATCCTCGATGTAAATCTTGTGCTCTTTGGTCAATTCGGAATTAGGATTCTTTTCGAGATAGTTTGCAAGAGCTCTACGTGCGAGATGGGTTACCCCGTCTCCGTTTCCAGCTGATTCCACGAATGAACCCTCGGTTTCCTTGCTGACAGGAGCCACCGCCTCTTCGGTCTTTTGGGTTTGGGTTCCGGCAACCTGCTGTTCTCCCTGCTCTCCTTCAACTTCGATAGTCGCTTGTCCGTCGGCAGCAAGCTGCTCCTGGGAAGCCTCTTCTTCGGTCGCTAGCGGAGTCTCGGTTCTCTTTGAGTATGAATATATTCCTCCGGCTATAACTATCACGATAACGACGCTAACAATTATGCGGAGATTATCCTGAAACCATCTTTTGGCCTTATCCATACCCGTTTCTTGTGATTCTGGTGTCATTTCTTCCATAATTTTCACCTACCTTTCTAGCTTAATCGTTAAAACGCGATTATTTGCTTTCGTTGAAGCCTTACTCTGCCCCCTGAAGGGCTTCATCGACCCGTCTTTTCTTAATTGTATAGTAGGCAAAATTGCGCGTCAACTAGACAAAAAGTGCAATATTTGGCGTAGTAAAGGGATAAAAAAATGATCTTAGATTTTCAATCGTCCGCTTCCGCGCACGCCCTGTCATTTTTTAAAAAAAACTATTTCGGAGGGATCTCGCGGAAATGAAATTTTCAAAAAATCAGAGCCGCTTTTCGGAGGACGGGAATTTTCCATCAAAAAATTCAATTTTTTTTGATAAAAATTTTCGCAAATCCCCAGTGGTCAATCCTGTCAGATCCATGGGTGCGGAAAATGTTTTCCCTAAATGTCTGATCCGAAAAATGAAGTTCCGCTCGTTTAAAAATTATTTCCAGTGCGGCAAGCGACGCCCATGGAATCCTTGGTGCTTGGAGAATTTTCAGTGCGGTGATTATTCCCTGTGTTTATCGGGATAAATCGCGCCAGTGTCCTGAGAAATTTTTATTTTGTGGCGACATTTTAAAATTCAGTTTCCGCATCCGATATTTTCCATGCTGTGGATAACTTTTTTGCATTGCTTTTTTAAAAAAACAATCTATAATTAAATCATGAAGAGAAAAAATATTAAAATATTTTTTTGAAACATTTGTACTAAGTTCTGCGAAAATAAAAAAACAAAAATTAAAAATTAATAATAAAATTTTTTATCCTGGGATATGGAAAATATCTTCGGGAAAAAAATAAAAGACTGTTGAAGCCGGTGTGCGAAAGTCGGTCCTGCATCTTTTTCAAAGATAAAACAAAAACAAAAAACCAATTCCGCCGAATGAGCTCCCTGTCTGTGATATTTCCGAAAACCGAATTGGGAAAGGGTGATTATCTGAAAAAAAGATGCGGGGCTAACAGCTTCGTATGCTAAGAATCTTCTGACAGTATCAGAAAAGGAGGTGAATGAAAATGGCAGCAAAAAAGAAAGTCGCAAAGAAAAAAGTAGCCAAGAAAGCTACTAAGAAAGTTGCAAAAAAGAAAGTTGCAAAGAAAAAAGTAGCCAAGAAAGCTACTAAGAAAGTTGCAAAAAAGAAAGTCGCAAAGAGAAAAAAATAGTATCTTTTGAATTTCACTAAGCTTAAACGCTTATTAGTGCGCACAAGCAAAAAACCACCAAATGGTGGTTTTTTGCGTTATACGCGTGTCAGTATCATTTTCAGGGAGATTTGATGTAAAATGTCCCGAGCTAACTTTTCTTGGCGCCAAGAAAAGTTACAAAAGAAGCGCCGAACGTGCTCGCGCTGGCCGGA
>Ga0209318_1000618_pt1 | contig 32850 bp, 29 predicted proteins | sample RifGroE1_FD_183999 | JGI IMG/M metagenome (GOLD analysis project Ga0209318, IMG submission 183999) | Groundwater microbial communities from Rifle, Colorado, USA - Groundwater E1 (SPAdes) (version 2) | ecosystem: Environmental > Aquatic > Deep subsurface > Groundwater | place: Rifle, Colorado... | reverse complement strand
TGATCCTTTACAGTGCCGTACTCCTCTTGATGAAACTTACAAATATGCCACAAGCATTTCTACAAGCAATGGGAATGATACAGTTCATAACAGCGCTACTTGGAACAACGATAGTAACATTGGTATACAGAAAACCTAAACCAAACCTTTAAGATATTTCTGCCTTTTCTCTTCCTCAAATCTCTCAATTGAGTATCTCAACATGGTTCTTGGCATCTTCTTGTAATACTTCTTAAGAAATCCCTCCTCAACATCCTGGTCTCTTTTTCCAACCTCTCTTAACATCCACCCAACAGCTTTGTGAATTAAATCGTGCTCATGATGAAGTAACAGCTCAGATATCTTCAATGTATCCTTAAAATCATTTTTCCTAATAAATGCGAAAGTCGCAAGGATTGCTACTCTCTGTTTCCACAAGTCATTATCCTTAACTAGTTCATACAGGAAAGAACGATCTCGCCCTAGTAAGTACTCTCCAACAATATTTGGAGCAGAAAGATCTACTAAATCCCAATTATTAATATATTTGAGATTCCTTACATACAGGGTATATATCTCCTTCCTTTTCTCTTCCTCTGCCTTCTTCCACATATATGTAAGCGTAAGTAACCCAAACAACCTGTATTCATGGATTTTGTGTTGTATGAAAAATTCAACATCTTTCAAGGACATCTCTTTGTAATACCTTTTACATATATCTCGAATCTCTGGGACCGTTATTCCTGCAAAAACATCTCCCTCTCCATACTCTCCCTTACCAGTCTTAAAAAATCTTTGGAAGCCTTCTGCTTTTGTTTTCTTAGAAACACTTTCTAGTTCTTTAATAATCTGTTCTTTTAACATAACAAATCCTACCAAAGAAAAAGTTACTTGACCATACGATATATTCATGTAACATATATATGGGTACATAATTTAAAAGCGACTGGGCATATATTGCTACGAGGAAGGAGTAATTCGGATAATCAGCGGGTACTCCTAGGTTCCGTTATGAACCTTAAGATTAATCACAATTAAACAAAAGATTAATCATTAATACCCACATAAACATAAATTGTTAACACTACGCTTATGTGTGGGGTATTTGGATACACCGGCAAACAAATTGCTAACGACTTAGTATTTCAAGGACTTAAGAGACTAGAATACAGAGGATATGACTCTTGGGGGATAGCTGTTAATGACAAACAACACATCCAGGTATTTAAAACCGTAGGAGAGATAACAGACAGAAAAGAATTAAAAGAGCTACCATCGGTATATACAGCCATTGGACATACTAGATGGGCTACACATGGAGGAGTAACTACAAACAATGCACATCCTCACAACAGTGAAAACAAATTCTTCACACTTGTTCAAAACGGTATTGTAGAAAACTATTCTGACTTAAAACTATCTCTTGAGAAGAAAGATTACACATTTAAAACCCAGACAGATACAGAGGTAATTGTAAAACTCATAGAGAATGAACAAAAGAGTAAAAAGCCCTTTGAAGCTTGTATTAAAAGTGCTTTCCGATTACTTAAAGGTAGAAACACAATAGTCATACTAACCAAAGACAACGATATCTATGCCATAAGGAATGGTTCACCCTTGGTCATTGGTAAATCTAAAGACGGCATATATCTTGCCTCAGACTCTCTCTCCTTCTCCCCATACACCAACAGAGTAATTCTTCTAGATGACCTAGACTTTGTACATATCTCAAATGGAGAGATAGAGATTACAAATATCCTAACCAAAAAGAAAAAAGCTCTTAAGATACACATACTAAAAAATAAATATGTAGAACTTGGGAAAGGAGAATACAAACACTACATGCTTAAAGAGATTGTAGAGCAACAAAACACGATTATCAATGCAACACAATATACTAAAAAAGAATTAAAACCCCTTGTAGAAGATATTAAAAAAGCATATAGGATATATATCGTTGGTGCAGGTACAGCTGGTTTTGCTGCAGGACAAATTGCATACTACCTTAGAAATATAGCGGGTATAGATGCACAGGATGTTAAGAGTTATGAATTTAAATCCTACATGAACATTCTTCAGAAGAAAGATATGGTCATAGCAGTATCTCAAAGTGGAGAAACAGCAGATACAATAGAGGTATTGGAACTAGCAAAAAAGAAGAGATGCAAGATAGCGAGCATTGTAAATATGCTTGGTACAACCATAACGAGGATGTCACATCACCAGTATTTTACCAATGCAGGGCCTGAGATATGTGTTGCCTCTACAAAGGTATTTACATCTCAGTGTAGTTGGGGATATTTACTTGCGAGCACAATTGTAAATGAATATGACCAGGCACAAGAAGATATTGCTAACCTAGCAAAGAGATTGGGTACTTTCCTTGCAGAAGATACATACAAGAATATTAAGAAGATTGTAAAAAAGATAAAAGGTAGTGAGCATCTGTTTGTACTTGGAAAAGGTACTAATGCAAACATATCTCTGGAAGGAGCTCTTAAGATAAAGGAGATATCTTACAAACATATAGAGGGATTTATGGCAGGAGAGCTTAAGCATGGAGTAATCGCCCTGATAGAGAAGGGTACTCCCGTATTCGGAATAATTTCAGATGACCAAGATAGCAAGGATATGATTTCCAGTATGGAGCAGGTTAAAGCAAGAGGAGCACTTACCATAGGGATAGGGGACAAGAAATTTAGTAACAAACTTTTCGATTTCTTCATACCAACTCCACAGGTAAATGGTCTTTCTGGGATATCCAATGTAATTGCTTTCCAGCTAGTATCATATTTTCTCTCTTTGGAGTTAGGAAATAATATAGATAAACCAAGGAATTTAGCGAAATCTGTTACTGTAAAATAATTTGGTATACAATATTGAATAACTTTATGCGAAATATATATGGAAGATACTAAACTACCAGTTGAGGAGACACCAGTGGTGGAAACTACTGTTGAGGTTAAACCAAAGAAAAAGGTTAGTGGCTGCTTAGTAGCCTTTTTAGTCTTTCTTGGAATTCTTCTTTTGTTAATTGCTGGAGCATATTTGGGTTACAGGAAGATTAGCAAAGACTTAAAAACACAGGTAGATTTGGGTGTTAAATATACATCTGAAGATGCGCTAGATTTAGATTCTTTGGTAAAGATAACTTCAGATAACTACTTTGAGGTTAAGGATGGTATAGATCTTAGTTTAACAAGTGCACAGGTAACTGCAATGTTAGATGCACAGCCAGAGGGTCCTACATTCTCCAATACACAGGTTAAGTTCAACAAAGATAATATAGAGATTTCTACTTTGGCAAAGTTTGAATTTGTAGATGGTAAGCCATTTAATCTTCCTTTGTATATTTCTGCGAATGCAGATACGTTTACTAGAGAATCTTTTAAGTTAGATATTCAGGAAATTAAAATTGGTCTTCTTAAATTACCAGCTTGGATACAGGAAAAAGTCTCTGACATAGAGGAGGAGTGGTTGGAGGGAGTAGTTTTGGAAAATATAACCGCCTTTGACTTTGAGAGCATTCGTTTTACTAATGATCGTGTAGATATTCAGGGAATACTTTTAGATGAGTTAAGGTAATATGAGGAATAGCACAATATTGTTTGGGATATTTGGTTTAGTAATAGCTGGTGCTTTGGTATTTACTTTCTACTTTCTTCCTAGGTTAGATGCTAGTAGCAATAGTCTTAACTTAGAGATGGCATTACCGGTAGAGAGGTTAGATATGAGATACATTGAACAGGGTGTAACTCCTTTTTGTACAAACAAGAGTCATGGTATAGGGATAGAGACAAAGGAGAGAGCACAGGTAATGGCACCAGTGGATGGCACTGTGGATAGGGTAGAGGGCGATGTCGTGTATCTTAGGAGTAGGGATAATGTTTTAATATATTTCTCCCCACTTACAAATATTAATGTCTCTGTAGGGGATTATGTAACGTCAGGTAATATATTGGGGTATGTAGACGGGAATATCTTTGAATTTGGTGTAGATAATTACTTGGATAGTAGGTATGAGTGTCCATATTTGTATCTAGATGCTAAGGGTAAGGATATTATCTCCAACGGTTTGAAGGAGAGTGTAGTACAGAGTAGTAGGGCTTGTGAGTGTAGTTTTGTTAATTACTAGGAGGGGGTGGGACAGAACTGGCTCATGATATTAAAATCTTTTTGTTAAAATACTTTCGTATTCCAACTGAGTCAGTTCTGTGTGTTTGTACATCATAGTACCTATGCTGAGTTCACAGGTACTGTGATCGAAGGTATGGTTTTTAGGACATCTGATGGTATATCCATTCGTCTAATGGATACATATAATCCAATCAAACCATTTGGCCCTAACCTAGTTCAAAAACTCAGAGGTTTGCCCCTTCGCGCTAAATCACAGGGATATTATATCTTCTATTATATGTTTTTGTATATACCAGTAGGGATATATCTGTAGTATAATAATCATTGGTATGGTGGATGTAGCTCAATTGGTTAGAGCATCGGTTTGTGGAACCGAGGGTTGTGGGTTCAAATCCCATCTTCCACCCCATGTTCAGATTCAATAATTATTCTATTTTTCTATAACCAAGTACTTCAAAGTTTCCATTATCCCTCTGTATCTCTTCCATAAATCCATCCACTTCTTCTTGAGATAACACACCACCTGCAGTATGTTCCATTAGAGCATCTTTCTTTTCTTTGAGAAAATCTGAAACTTCAAAACCAAGTGGATTATTTCTGATATATGAATCTGACATCAAAAATTCAGACATATAACATGGTTTCAATCCCTTTTTTATTTGATCCGGAAAGAAACCATTATCTCTACAATATGGATAAGTAGCATCAAATACTGCTTCAGCTAACTTTCTATGATCTCTATGATTTATCCAACTAACTTCATCAGAAAAATCATTTACCATTTCAAATGGATTATGTGTAACAACAATCTCTGGTTGAAATTCTCTTAAATGGAACACTATCTTTTCTATATTCTCTATTGACGCTTCAAATTCACCATCTGGTATATCAAGATTAAAGATATCATCATCCTTTAATCCGAGTTTAATACCGGCTTTTTTCTGTGATTCTAAACGTACCGTTCTAAATTCTTCATTTGAATAATTACCCTCATGCATACCCTTGTTACCATTTGTTGCAATAACAGTTCTAACTTTTTTCCCATCTTTAATTAATCTAGCAATAGTTCCTCCAAATATAATTTCTGCATCATCTGGATGAGCAAGTAATACCAATATCCTTTCCTTATTTCCAAAAATCTCTGAATAGAAATCTTTCATATATAGAAACTAAAATTTATTTTTTAATTATATCAAAAACAGAATAGGTTATTTAATTCCTCTCAGCGCTAACCACCTAAAAGCTTCTAAGCCTTTCCTCAGACATATTTGTCCATAGCCTTATAAGTGTTATACTAGGATATATAAATTATTTAATACTTTATTTAAACATGGGTATTAATACTCCAGATATTGAGTTACTCAGTGACAAAACTCGTCAAAGTGAACAAAGATATGCCAATTCTGATTTTGATAAACTCGGTCAACAAGATTTCCAACATTCAAGAAATACATTACAAAATATTCTTATTGTAAGCCCATCAGTAGAAAAAGACGAACTATTCAATGCACAACTAGAATACAGACACCAATACACACTTCGAACATTATTAACATTTGTAAATTCCGAAGAACAAAGCAAAAAGTTCGAAGGAGATCCAGTACTGAGGGAGATAAAGGCTATGGAAATTCTAACCTTTGCCTATCCTAAACTCTTGGAGAATCACCCAGATGATGCACTATTAGTTGCAAAGGGATTATGTACAAAACTAGAAAACCAGAAAGAATTTCCTTTGGCTGATTATTCTTACAAAAGAGACAAAGAATCTGAACAAAAAAGAGATCGCACATACGCTATCTTAAAATTTTTCGAAATAACAAGTGACTTTGCTAACCTTCAATCTGAAGAGATAACAATTAATACCTTCAAAACACTCTTACAAAGCGTAAACAAAACTGATTTTCTGTCATTTTCAAGAGTAAGAGACATTCTCGCGAGCTATTTCGATACCACTGCCAAGAAAAGAAACTATCCCGTATTTGAAGATTTGGTTAAGACTCTTTTCACTACAATGGCTCCTCTTCATCCAAGTGAAGAAGAAAATGAGATATCTTTTAATAGTGCTACTCAATTATATAAACACATCTACAATATCTCCGAAGAACTCCCAATTCCAATGCAATTGAATATACGTAAACAGATTATCGACAGGGCACTTGCTGTTGCAAGTAATTCCCTGAATTTTGAAAGAATCCGAGGACATTATCTTTGGGTTTTATCCAATGTAATATCCAAAAACAGAGGATGGGCACATGATCCAAGAGTCTTAAAACAAGAAATCTCTTTCCATGTAAAAACTTTAGAAATTGCTAAATCGCTTCTCGTTGAGAAAACTTCAGGTAAAAATGAGCTCCAAAAAACATCCTTCGATTTATTAAAAAATCTTTTAGAACAATATGCCAATGGAGTATTTCGAGAAGAGGATACATGGGTAGCAATATCTAAAAAACATGATCCCAAATTTAAAAAAGGCCTTAAACTATATCTTGAAAACTTAACAATAAAAGATGACGCTTTTGAATCTTTAGAAGAAATTCTGAATGTTAAAAATTTAAGAAATCCAGAGCATCCATTTCATAAGGAGGGGATAATCTTTTATGATAAATATTTCTCTGAAGAAGCTAAGAAATTAGAACAATAATCAACTGTACCGACAAGAGAACGAATAATCCTAAGAGACTAGTCATTTCTCATATACATTAACAATCTTAACCTGTATCCTATATATATGCCTGTATTACAACCAAATCTTACAAACAAATATATATACATAATACCAATTATCTTTTTCCTTGCTGTTTTTGCATTCCTCTATATCAAACCATCAAACAATATCCCTGAACCTCCACTAAAAGATTTAGCATCACAACATAATCTAGAATTAGGAAATTTCGCAATCTTTAACCATATATATGAAGAACCATACAAAGATATATTAACTACACAATTCGACTTTGTTCTAGCAGATAACACACCAAACTGGTATTTCACAGATGGAGGATTAAGACCAACAAGAGATACATACAACTTTGAACAACTAGACAAGATAGTGGAATATGCACAAACATATGACATGCCCATACAAGCACACCACTATGTATGGGGAGATGAAAAATGGTTACCAGAGTGGTTAAAGAATGGTAACTTTTCTAAAGAAGAACTCATGCAAATACTTAAAGAGCATATACTAACTGTTGGAGGACATTACAAAGGACAGATAAAGGAGTGGACTGTAGTAAATGAAGCCTTCACTCGTAATATGCATCTGTATGATTTACGTGACTGGTGGACAGATTCCATTGGAGATATGTCATATATAGATCAAGCATTCATTTGGGCAAGACAGGCAGATCCAGATGCTGTTTTAATACTCAACGATTTCGGCAATGACACCATTAATGATGTCTCTAACGCTATGTATGACTACATAAAGGATGCAAAGAGTAGGGGCATACCAATAGATGGAATAGGGATGCAAATGCATATTGGTGGATATTCACCTAAGAAAGAGGATGTCATTGCTAACATGAGAAGATTTGCAGATATTGGAGTAGATGTCTATGTAACAGAGTTTGATGTAAATATGAGTGACGTAAAAGCTCCAGATTGGAGAAAAGACCAAATACAAGGAAAAGCATACTACGAGATGATAAGGGCATGTATAGAATCAACTGTATGCCATAGTTTCGCTTTCTTGGGCATTACAGACTCTGAAACTTGGTATAACTATATGGATGGAGTAGTGAATGCTAGACCCCTTATGTTTGACAGAAGCTACAATCCTAAACCAGCATTCTATTCTGTAAGAAGAGCATTGGAGAAGAAATAGGAAGGCTTTCTTGCTCATACTGTATATTTAGCAATAAGTCTGATAACATCAACATTAGAATGAATATTTCTTTAAAATTTGGTCTACAAAAAATCTCGTTAAATTTCCCAGAATCGGCGAGAATCTTAAATACAAGAGAACCTGAATTCAATATTAAAAAAGATTCTTTCTTTACAAAATTTAAATCCCTACTAAGAGGGAAATACGGGAATTTTGACAAAATTGCTATTGTAGTCTCAGATAAAACACGCTTATGTGATTATCCGATTTATCTACCATGGTTAACTGAGATTCTTTTAAATAAAGGCGCAAAAGAAGAAAATATTACTTTTTATATTGCTTACGGAACACATTCAAAACAAACAGATTCTGAAAGTCTTGCCAGTTATGGCAATATATTCAAAGAATATTCTTTTGTACATCATGACTGCAATGATTTTGATGTTTTTAAAAATATTGGAACAACAAAAAGAGGAACTGATATTCTTGTAAGAAAAGATCTTCTAGCTTCTAGTTTGATTATCACATTCGGCCCAATTTCTCATCATTATTTTGCGGGCTTTGGTGGTGGACGAAAATTACTTTTTCCAGGTCTCGGAGAAAAGAATGCTATATATCATAATCACAGTCTTTTTTTAGATACTGAAAATAAAAAACTTAATGCTAGTTGCCAACCTGGGGAATTAGAGGGGAATCCTGTTGCAGAAGATTTAAAAGAAATTGATCATTCGTGGCCACCAAGACTATCAATCTTTGGAATTTTAAATAGTAAAGGGAAGCTTAATCAAATTTATTTTGGTAAGACTTATACTGATTTCGTAAAAGTATGCGAAACATATAACACCTATTATAAATCCAAGACACAAAAGCAGTTTGATTTGGTGATTGCATCATCAGGTGGTTATCCAAAAGACATAAATTTCATACAAGCACACAAGTCGATACATCATGCCTCAGCTTTCGTTAAAAACGGAGGAAAGCTTATTATTTTAAGTAAATGTCGAGATGGTATTGGGAATCCATCCTTCCTGGAATTATTCGAGACTAAAGAAAATCAAGATATCTTATTTGAAAAACTCTCACAAAAATACGAAGGGAATGGGGGAACCGCACTTGCAATGAAAGAGAAAACTAATCGAATACAAATTTTTGCATTAACACGATTAGATGAAAAGGAATGCCAACTTCTTGGAATGAAAAAAATTGACCTAAAAGAAATAAAAAACATAATAAAAAACGGAAATGGCTCTATAGCAGTAATACCAAATGCAAGTATGCTCATTAAATAATCTGTTTTAACCTATTGACAAACACCCAAAATATTTGTAATATTATCTCACTTAACTACTGCGGTGGTAGTTAATAGAAAGAAGGAGCCAGGTTCTAACCAAAACCAACTATTTATTTAGTGCAGTGCTTCTTCTTTTGCTTTATAGACCTTTTTCACTTTCCCCTTTTATCCACTAGAAATGCTATAATACTAGGATAATTTCCGCCTGTACAAATATGATTAATCGTACTGTCCTAGCCGTAGGTATAAATATCCCCGTAGAGGAAAAAGTTGCCATACAGAAAAAACTCAAATTAAAAGATATAACCCTAGATGTTGCTTCCATCAAAGATATAATCTTTACAATAATCAATGGTAAGATAGAAGTTGAAATACAGGACAAAGATTTAAAACAGTATGACTATGTATGGATACAATCAGGGTGGAATACAACACACATGGCATACTTACTTCACCTGTATCTTAAATCTCAGAAGATCCCACATAACAAAACAAATGCACACAGTACAAAACTCTCAGACATATTCTCCCTTGCATCTAAGGATATCTTGGTACCAAATACCTTCTTCCATAATGGGCTGAGGATTAACAATGAGAATATATCCGACATAGAGAAGATATGTAAATTACCATGTATATACAAAACATCACTTGGTTCTTTAGGTTCCCATGTATATTTAATAGATAAAAAAACAGACATTGAGAAAACAATCAAAGAAAATGGTAAATACAACAGATATATATTCCAAGAATTCATACCCAATACCTTTGATTACAGAGTAGTCATTTCAAATGGTAAATCTACATCTGTTTGTAAGAGAACAAGAGTAACAGACAAATACAGAAACAATGTAGCACTAGGAGCAAGTGAAGACTTTATAAATGTAAAAAATGTATCTAAAGAAATTCTAGATTTAGCAGTACAATCCGCAAAAGCACTAAAACTAAACTGGGCTGGAGTAGATGTAGTAACTGACACAGATACTGGTAGAAACTATGTACTAGAGGTAAACAGAAGACCAGGATTAACAATGAAATCTACAGAGATATCTTCTGCATACAAATACATAAAAGAACTTGTAAACAGATAATTCGGATTTTATCCTTGAACTTTCTTGACATAGATATTCAAAAATTTTAAACTTTCAATATGACTGGTGACGGTCGACAAAAGAATATTGGCCCAATTAAGAGATTCCTTTTAGTAATGTTCACGCTTCAGATTATCATCTTTGTTGGGGCTTTTTTCCTTTATTTTGCAATTGGGACAACGGTTGTACGACAAGAAAAAGAGAAACAAGCAGAACTTCTTTTCAATATAATTGTAAAAGAATTCGAATCAACAATATCCATAGCTGAAACAGATCTAATAGGGTGGGCAGAAAAATACGAGAATGGGATATATGACAAAGATTCCTGTACGATTCCATTTACAAAACACTTAGACTTTAACAGTGCCTATCTGAATTATGGCGTTGTAGATAAGGACGGCTATTATGTATGCTCAAAAATTCCGTATCCAAAGGATTACAATCTTTATGAGAAGATTGTAAATTACGAAACATTCGTAGAGAGAAGAGACTTTGGAGTTACAAACCTTGGTTTTACAGTAGATGATAAACCTCGAATAGGGGCAGGATATAGACTTTTAGATAAAAATGGAGAATTTGCTGGGGCAGTTACCATTAGTATAGGGCTAGAAGAGATTAATCAATTAATTAATGATTTAAATCTCCCAGAAGATTCACAGCTTCTAATAACTGATGCTGGAGGTGTAGCAGAGGTAATATATCCACCAGATAATAGTAATCTTGGGAAAAGCCAATTCCCCGCAGAGAAATTTAGTCTCATTCTTTCGCAACAGGAAGGTTCAATTGTATTATTAGATGATGATGGGGAAAAACGATACTATGTATTTAAACCATTACAATTAGATGAAGACGAACAGATAGAAAGTTTTATGATTTATGGATTGAATATAGGTACAGAGTCTACTTCTTGGTCAGAGACTTCTTCTACAATATCACAGGTTCTGTTTATCCTTACTTTAATGGTACAGAGTGTAGTTATATTAAAAGTATTTACCTTCAAACCCCAGCACAAATACTAGCTATAGTTCTTCAATAGAATGTCAATTTTAAAGCTTTATCTCAAGATTAATCTAGCATAGATTATTCTGAATATTTATCCTCTAGCAATTATTTAATTAAAATCTATTGACATAATTGCAACATACTTCTACTATAAAAATGCTAGGACTTTCAAATCCTATCGGGTTGGTACCGGTCCCTGCGTAGAACCAATTTTTCTGCGTAGAAGACTTCTGAGGAATTGAAAGATATGTTGATGATTCGAACATTAACACCAGGGGACACTAATAGAGATTTATTTCTATTTATAAGTTACCATGGTCCAACCAGTATGCCGTAATGCATACGCTCCTGCTCTGGATGGCGTATATTGGTGCTCCATCCTTTTGCGTTTTTATACCTCATTCACGGATTAGTAAACCACAATAGCCCTGTATCCAATATAACTCCAAAGCCAATTAAACGTACTAAGACTTAAATATCTTCTTCCTCTCCACGGATCATTTAAGATAACAGAAGTAGGATTATCTACTCTCCCTGTGTATCCAACAACAACCTCAGAATGCATGCCATTGTAACCTGTAGCTCCTCCATCCAAAATCTTAGTCCCCATTGGAGTTGTATACCCATTGTACCAGAACAGTATAACAGGGTTCCCCTTGTTTACTTCTGCTAACAATGACAGAAGGTTCCACCCACTCTTAATCGAATTGCTCCTGTAACCACTAATATATGAAGATACTGGTCCCCAATGTACACCATAACCAGTTACCCAATCTGCATTAGGATCTAGTCCAACACCCAATGCAGACCTCATACTTTCTACATTGATATTTACACCCCTATAACCTAAAGCCATTTTAGTAGCATACAAATTACAGTCAAAGCCCTTTGGCTGGTAATATTGAGGGACATTAAGGATGAACACCTGCTCCTCGGTAGTAAAAGAAGATGAGTAGGATCTCGTGGAATCAAAACCATATATACTCTTAACCCCCGATGCAATTGTTACTGTATATTTCTTGTAATACTGCAAAGCACTACTAAAATTGTAATACATCGTGTTATCCCTCCAAGAAAATGTCCCGGATACAGAAGGAGATATCCCAAACTTAGATTGTGCAGATTCCTTGTTTACAGGTTGGTCAAAAGTAACTGCGAAATACTTAACAGACCTACTAATATTACTACTACCATTTCTTGGATAGTAGCCAGCAGGATACACAACTCCTGGAGTCTTAAATTTAATAACAGCATCATTTTCAAGATAGCCACCAAGCAACGTTCGCAGTCCTTTCTTTAGAGTAATTGCATATTCAGTACCTTTCTTGAAACTATCTTTTGGTGTAATTATTAAAGACTTCTTGTCACTACTTACACTTAAGCTATATTCAATAGCTGGGGAGATACTGTAGGAAGCTGTAACACTTTCCATATCTATCTCTTCCGAGAATTCAATAATCCAAGGCTCCGTATTTGGTAGAGACAATCCACTACGATTATGTCCCTTGATACCTGGAGCATCTATCGTTTTAAATGTTATCTCCTTAACCAATTGTAGATCTCCTATGCGAAGTTGCTCATGTGTATTGGTAGAGTATATTCTGCTTGCTTGCGAAATCTTTACAAGATATGTAGTTCCTTGTGCTAAAGAATCGAAGTCAATAATTAAACGATCTGAATACTCTCTAACCGTTTTATACTCTACTGAAGGATTAATCTGTATATCCCAGTAAACAAATTCTCCATCTTGCTCACTCAAAAAAAGTTCTAAATCCTTGTCAACAGAATACGCACCCTTAACCTCATCTAGATTTGTTCCTTCAACCTCAGGAAGTGGGGGAGTAAAAAATTCTAAACTTTGTTCATGAGCAATTCCACCTGGAAATATGTTTGAAAGCCCCGTGGTGTATATTACTATGCGAGATTCAGCAGGATAACTCTCCTCAGGTATTATCTGAAATCCATCAACCCATTCTGTTGATATCCAAACATAATCATAACTAATCATTAAATCTTGGCTCGGAGAAAGAAATACGTTTAGAGATTCTTTTCTAACAGGCACAGTCAGTCTAACCTCAATCTTCTCCGTCTCATTTACAATTTCTCCCTTCATAACATTGTTCAGGATCACATATGGACGAGAGAATAGGGAAGCAAGAATAATTAAAAGACAATAGAAGAAGAAGAATGATAGCGAAACTATTTTGAGTGGTTTTAAAACTGCTATCTTCTTTCTAAGAATTAGCGACAATACTTGCCATACAAAGAGGATATATATTGGAATTTGTAATCCAAAAGTATTCTGGAATGTAAGTTTCTCAATCAAAGGTTCTGAAAGGACAATTGGCAAGACGTTCATTGTTGCCAATGCTAGACCATAAATACTAGTTAAAACTATCTTAAGAACTAGTTTCGTTTCAGAAAGGGAGTAAATTACTAAGCTCAAAATAAGGAATAGGAGTATTAGAATAAGATATATTGATCTAACCTCGAAATCAGGCAACTTGATAAAGTCCGAAAATATATTGGACAGATTTTCTAATGACATTACTAATTATTCTCACCTAGCATGGGTAACTTGTCAAGCGTAACATATAGAACAGGTCCATTATCGGAAATAGCAGAATATTTGCTGATATATTTAAACAAAGATATTATCTTAGGCTCATCTACATTAAACCAATGAGGATGACTTAGAAATGTTACAACTCTGGTTGTTTCGCTAACTCCTCCAGAATAATTATCCTTAAAATTTTTAATCATTTGATCTGCACTATATGACCATGAATCAGCTCCGTTATTTGGCATCTCCCACAATTTCATAGTTGGATTAGTTGTAATATTTTGATTTTTGTCATTTAACTGGTAAGGTTGAGTTGTACTCTTTAAATCCCATGGACCATCTAATTTGTTGTCACCCCAGATATATTTCTGTCTTCCAGAAGAATCAAGCACAAAACCTAAATCATTAAGAACTTTAAGATTCTCTTCATCAACAAACCAAGCACCCCCACGATACATAGTAGGTACAGAAAGATTATTTGCTTTAAACTGTGCTTTAGACCACAATATTACTTTTGAGAAATCTGAATAACCATATACAGTATTTGGAACATCATGGCCATTTTTGTACCATCCACCCCACGAAAGGGAATCTTGAACTTCAACACCACTAGCCTTAACAAGATTATTATCCATATGTAGATGTAGTCCGATGGTATCATTCAATTTTTCTCTATTTTTAACCCAATCTGTCAAATATGCCGATCTTGTTTTACTTAAATTGATATAAATGTATGGATTAAAGAAATGTGTAACAGGTACACTATATTTCTTAGATATATTTGCTATTGAATCTAAATATTTTTGTTCTACATCAAAGCCCTCCCAGTCCATTGTCCAAGCAACATATACAGGGGAAGAAACATTAAATGTAAATTCTTTGTATTCAGGTATATTACAATACTTTGAATTACTTGAAATCTTCACAGAATATACTCCAGGCTTCAAATCCTCTATATTTCTTTCGAGTGCAAGGTTCTTTTTCTCTTCATCATATGTTAGTTCTCCAGTAATATCACTTCCTTCTATATTAAAAACAATATCTTCAAATGCTTTTTCCTCGTAGGCTTTATTTTCAATATTAGAAGTAATTAATAAATTTTTATACTCTTCAGACAAATTATCCCCGACAAGTAACCATTTTCTCTCCAAGGTTGAGCTTTCTATGATCTCTGCAATTTGTGGTTTTAGAACATTACAATCTATCGCAACATCACCTTTTACATCGCTATCATTAAGTTTAATAGGATCTTTGAAATACATAAGGTATACGAAAAGACCACCTATCGCAAGAAGGGAAAGTCCAGTAAAGAGTTGTATTCTTCCATTTTTATGTCCCATAGTATATTATATCAAACTTTTGACCTTTTTAATATCCTAAGAGCACAATAGGAGAGTACTAACACTCCGGCATTTATGGATAACACAATGTATGGATTACCCGAAGGAAAAAGAATCCAAGTAGCCAAAAAAGAAAGACTCGTAATCACAATCAAAGAGAGGAGGGAATCTCTTCCGAAAAGTTTAATACAATTCAAAGCCTTAATCTTTTCTAAATATCCCAATACATATAATGATGAGAAAATAAAGAAAGCACCTTCAGTTAGATAAAGGATCGAAGGAGGCCACCTAAGCCAAACAGAGAGGTTAAACACAGACAAAACGATTATGATGCATAACAAGATGAGTGCAAAACCTAAATACTTTTTTTGATTTCCATATTTTGCCATTATTAATCCCAACACATATATTGGCATGTACTGGAATATTGGAAACACATGGACATCCATATTTCCGGCTAAGTGCATTTTAATCCCCAATAAAATCTCATTGTCTACGTTCAAGTTGTAAATCCATATTCCTAGAGCATATATAATCAATGAAATTAGAGACATTACCCATGGATACTTTAAAAGTTTTTGGATTGTACCACTGAATATCTTAAAGAATATTGTAAACCATATAAACAATACTAGAAATTCAGTATATAAAGGCAAGTTATTGAGCAAAGCAACATCTAAGATCTTTGACAAAGTGATTGTTCCATCATGCAGAAGGAGACTTAATACTCCTAATACAAAGTAACTAAGGTAAAGTAACAATATTTTTTTTAGTATTTTCTTCCATGAATCTATCTTTCCACCTAGGAGCTTCTTTCCTTGAAGAAAGGAGAACGCAAAAAGAAAAATTACAAAACAGACTGTAGAACCAAGATATGTTACATCGTCTAAGAATCCAAACGGATGAAGAAAGAGAAGAGAGTTAACATGCACAAAACTCATTAAGATAATTGCAAGACCCTTAAGAAGATCAATATCTTCAAATCTTCTTTTCAAAGCTTCAGAGGTTACCATTATTTATATATTCTACACAAAAAATGGATTTCCTCAAATATTGACACTATCCTTTATTTAGCCAACAAATGTAATTGCTATACCCTTCTTACCAGCTCTACCTGTTCTTCCAATACGGTGGATGTAATCATCAAAATTCTCAGGTACATCATAATTGATAACATGAGTTATATTGTTTACATCTAATCCTCTTGAAGCAATATCTGTAGCAATTAAGATAGAAAGATTTCCTCTCTTAAAACTCTCAATTATTCTACTTCTCTGACCCTGGCCCTTGTTACCATGAAGAGCACCAGTTCTTATTCCAGATTCAAAAAGTTTGTCAGATAATCTATCTGCTTCTCTCTTAGTTCTGGTAAAGATTAGTACCTTCTCAAACTCATCTTTCTTAAGATATTCTGTTAACAAAGCTACCTTTTCATCTCTAGATCTTACTCTTACGATATCTTGATCTACATTCTTACCAGCTTGCTGAGTTTCAATTTCAACCCTTACTGGATTCTTAAGTAATGTATTCGCAATATCTTCGGATTTTCTATTCATTGTTGCAGAGAAGAATAGGGACTGTCTTTTTTCGTTTAATCTTGAAGTAATATATTTAATGTCATCTATGAATCCCATATCCAACATTCTATCTACCTCATCTAGTACAACATTGTTTATCTTTCTTAAATCTACAACTCTTCTGTCACTTAAGTCTTTCATTCTTCCTGGTGTACATACAATAAATCTTGGATCTTTTCTTAATATATTTATCTGAGCATACATACTGCTTCCACCAATTACCAAAGCAGATCTAAGATTAGTATCCCTTGCTAAGGTTATGAATTCATCTTGTATTTGCATAGCCAATTCTCTTGTAGGTTCAACTACCAAACATCTTTGGTTAGAATCTTTTATCATTTTGTTAATCAAGGGAATTAAGAAGGCTGCTGTCTTACCAGAACCTGTACTTGCAATACCTAAGATATCTCTTCCCTCGAGAATCTTTGGAATAGCCTCGTACTGTATCTTGGTAGGTACATCATATTTCTTGTATTGAATATTTTTCTTTAAAGGAGATACAACATCAAACTCTGAGAAGTTATGGCCATCTACATAGATATTTGGCATTTCACTTTCTATAGCTTTTGCTATGAATCTATTTACATTAATATTGGTTCCTCTACCTCTATTATTACGAGGTTGAAATCTTCTTTTACGGTTTTTATTTCTGGAATAGTATTCCATTATCTTTATTTATATATTTTAATTTCGTCTACGCAGAGATAACCGAAATTAAAAATATATTTAACCTAATGGATATTTATATGTGGCAGATTATTTCGTTTAGATCTACATCAAACGGGATATTATATCACCAATACTAAAAAACTCCTAATCTCTCGCTAGAACTTTGCTGATGTGGAAGATAAATATTTTAATACTTCTAAACTATTTCTTTTTTACTGCCAGGTTTTATTCGATTGGAATTGAGCTCTTTAACATATGAACTAAACATAGAGCATATCTCTTCAATAAACTCTTGCAATTCAACATCTGTCGCCCCATTGTATTTAACCGATGTTCCTGTAAGACCAAGAAAAAAGAATCTATTTCCAACCTTTACAACCCCTGTATCTTGAACAGTATATAATCCTGGGGTCAATACAGTACCACGTTTATTCCAAATATTAATATCTGCAGAATTCTTTTTCAAAGATCCAAGTAATATATCATCATTTTCTGTATATTCGTTTAACAACTTGATCAAAAATCCTTTACTTTCTTTTGGTAAAGATTCTCCTACGAAAAGTTCCTCCCAGGCTTTATATAAATCCCTTTGAGAGGACCGTCTTGGAAGATATGTCGTATCAGAAAGACCCATTTCTCTGAAATTCTCATCTATCGGTTTATTCTGATTTATAAAATTTACACAATGTTCAGTAGCTTCTTCCTCCGATTCTACAAGCATAGCTGAAAGTAATTTTGCAAAGCTTCTACCTCCAAATCCATTCACATTTAAAATTTCTTCCAATCCTTTTTCTTTAATTTCAGTCCTATATTTTTCATTAATATTTTTCATAACAGAAATAGCAATAGGGACCTTCATCGTAGATGCCGGATGGTATCCCATCCCATCTCTCCATTCAAATAATTCCTTACCACCAAGTTCTTGAATATGGATATTCCATTTTCCCTTCTTTTGATCCATTAATCTATTGACAAACCAATTCCGATACTTTTCAGTAATTGGATCTTTTGCAGTATTTTCTCCTTTTTCTTTCTTTCTCCAAAGGTAAAATCCATCTGTTCCCGTTCTTGCCCTCTCAGCACCAGTTCCACTTGCCCATTCTCTGAAAAAGCCTGCCTTTGTACTTGGATCCCACAACATTACTTCATCGATTATAAATTCACCAATTTTTGAAGTATGAAGATTAGATGTCGCATATAATCTCCCTTGCTTATCTTTTCTAGATATAGCAATAAAATGTGTAAAAGACCCACCAGTAAGATACATGAAATCTCCAGGTTTTAACTCTCCGATATTGCCAAGGTTATTAAAATCAACTTTTCCGATATTTTCTTTAATTCGAAAAGAATCGTATCTACTAGAAGGAAAAGCATATTCAAAGAGTTTTGGATTTGTACTTTCACCTCCTGGACTTTCAAGCCACATATCTTCTGGAATAATGCCAGAAAGCTTAGGATTATCTCCTACCTCTATTGTTAAATTATTTTTTAATCGCCAATCCAACATTATTGCAACACTTAGTGGTCCACAGATATTTGAGGCGCTTGAACCCTTACCACGAAGAACCTCTGACACTTTTATCGCTTCTTGAGGCGTTTGTGAGATGTAAGAACTTGCAGCCTCAGACAAATCTTCCTCTCCTTCCTGTCGATCAAGAAAATTCCAAATCTTTCCAGGAATAATAGCCACACCAAATGTAGTTCCTGACAGTTTTAGAAAATCACGTCTAGACATAGAAGCAGGCTCTGTCTCCGAAATTTCTTCTTTTATTACTTCTACCTCATCTTTATTCTCTCTTTTTTCTATTTCATCCATAATTCATTATACTTTACAATCTTTTACTATGGCAAAATCTAATATCACAGATTGCCTTTAATACAATTTTCATATTTATTGTTTTAATTCTCCTTTGTATTAAAAAATACAACCATGGACTCCATACCTTCAAATTCTTTTACACATTCAACAAAATCTTCATAAGGAGCATACTTCGGAGACTTTTCAATATCTGGACGCATATATACCATCTCAGTATTATCTGGGTCTATTACTGCAAAATGAATATACATCCAACCTTCTCTTGTTGCATTAACCTTATCATTAAGATCTGAAGATTGTTCATTAGGTACATTATTTACCAGTAAAGCTGCAATATCTGAATCTGAAGCTTTTTTCAAGTACTCTTCCTTTGATATGAGAGTGGGAGACTTTAGGATTATATCTAATTGGCCACGTGGTTTCAGATACTTCAAAAGACCTTTCTCAGAGAGATCATTTGGACTTACAAGAACCTCTTGCTTGTTAATTCCAAGCATGTATTTAACAAATCCTGCACAATTTCTAAAAGTAGAAGTGTCTTGAAGAGCAAGCTCATACCTTTCCTTTAGATTATTTTTCTCTGTAGAATCTTTATTGTCGATATTCATATTCTAATGCTCTTCCGCTGCCATTGCTTCTTCCTTTGTTACATGTACAGTATCCTCTGGATGGTTAGCAGGTGAATAAATTGTGTAAAGTTTTAAATCCTCAGTTGCAGATGTATTTACAATGTTATGTTGAGTTCCCGCAGGCACTACAGCAACCATCTCAGCACCAACAATGCTTTCCTCACCATTCATGATTACTTTACCCTCACCACTTTCAAATCTAAAGAATTGATCAACATTGTCATGTACTTCCATCCCAATATCTTCCAAAGGTTTAAGAGACATAACTACTAACTGCATATGCCCACCAGTAAACAATACTTTCCTGAAATTACTATTCTCCAATGTTCTATCTTCGATATTATCTATATATCCCATAAATATAAAATGATTAATTTATATATCTATATTGTAGCACATTACAAGCTATCCACTCCCTGTTGGACAGCATACTTAAAAAGGTCTTTAAATATGACTGGATCAATTGTATATATGATTGCGAAAGCAGTAACAAAGATTACTACAGCTAACCATTTTGTAAATGCACCGTATGTTCTAAGGAAAAGAATTAGTGAAAGGATAGCCATAACAGTTGGTCCCACAATCTTAATATCTCCCAAAGGAACAAGATATCCTCCAATTGTTTTCTCTGTTGAACCCAGATACTCAGCGATATTAAAGTTAACATTGAATACCAGAAGGAATATCTCAGCAATTAACACGAGCAAAAGAATTATAGAAGAGGCCCTTGTTGACTCTCCCTCTGTTCTGTAAACCTCATATATCGCAGCTGGAAGTAGGAAGAATATCGTGAATAGGGGATTATGACTCATTATTCCAGCAACTATTCCAATTAATGCCAGTATTGTACAAATCGTACAGATTAAGGACGCATACTTTGTTGGCTTTGCCATATTAAATTTTTAATATATTAGATAACAATTAGATCTTATCAACATACTTGGCTATAAACTCCCCCTTGATGCTTGAATCACCATCATCACTTGTTACAGTACCACAAACATAGTCTTTACCAAAGTAAGTAATCTCGACATTTGCATTGTCATCAAAAACTCCACCAGCGAGACCAACGGTAGAGATATTGTACTCCGGAGTATACTGATTTGGGGTTGTTGTTCCTTCCAAGGCATTCTTTCTGTATGTACCAACTCCTAATTCACTAGAATCTCCATTTCTAAATTTAATAACTGCCAAGACATTTCCCTCTATGATATTAGAATATATACTATCTGGATTTAGTGTGTAATTAGTAAATACTAACAATCCCTGAGACTTATCCCAATGAATGAAGTTAGAATTCTCAGATGTAATTTTCTGTGTACCAGCCTCTTCAGACATAACAATGATAGAGGTTGACTTTGGACACCCTTCCGGTGCGTCTGCTACATAATCCATATCTTTTATGAGAAAGAAATACAAAGCTGCTGCAGCTACTAGAAGGACAAATACTGCTCCTACGAGAACAAGGACTTTTGACTTGGGCATGTTATTAATGATTAAAATATAATTATCTTTAATACTCGGATATAGGGTGTGAAAAGTCAACTGAATATAGTAAGATAATCAAATATGACTAGTGAGATAGAAAATAAAGAAGCCTGGGATTCATATATCAATCAATGCTCAAAAAAGACCTTCCTACAAACATATGAATGGGGTGAATTTCAGAAAGAATTGGGAAAAGATATCCTTAGGCTAGCCTTTTTCGATGCAAATAACACACTTCAAGGAATATCTCTTGTAATATTTGAGAAGACTCCCTTTGGTACTCAAATATACCTTCCTAGAGGCCCTCTAATGACCACAGAGACACCAGATATCTACAAAAGCATCCTTAATACTCTTGTAGAATATTTTAAGCTAAAAAATATCTCCTGTATAAAGATAGATCCTGCATTTACAGAGAAGGAGCAGATAGCAAAAGTACCTTCTACACTAGATTTTAAGCATAGTATTAACTTCATTCAATCTGAAACCAACTGGATGGTAGATTTAGTAGGAAATACAGAAGAAGAATTACTTACATGGTGTAAAGAACACGACATGAGTAAGAACTATCCTGCATATATACGTAAAGCTAGAAGAGAGGGCATAGATATATCCTTTTCAAGCAATTTAGAAGATTGGAAATTGTTCCATACATATTTACAAAAGAGTGGGGAAAGGAAATCTTTTGATGTAAGACCTTTACAATATTTTACCTCTCTACATAAATACTTCTCACAAAATGGTGTCGTGAGACTTGGAGTAGCAAAAAGGAATGGGAATATCCTTGCCATGATACTAATTGCAGTATATGGAGATGAGATATCTTGTCTTTACAGTGCACAAACAGATATAGATACGAAATTAAGAGCACCTATGTTACTAAGATGGGAGTGTATGTTAATGGGGCAGAGAGAAGGTATAAAGAGATTTAATAACTGGGGAGTACTACCTGAAGAGAGATACAAGCCAGGGAACCCAGGATATGGATATTCTCAATACAAGAGAGGCTTTGGTGGATATTTAGAACAGATCGAAAGAACATACGAGTATGTATACAGCAAAAAGCTTTATCCAATACAGAGATTGTATGACAGATATATCAAATTTAGATATTATCGCTACAGATAAAGTAAATCTTCTATCTTTTCAATAACATATACACGACCTTTTAGTTCTTCTGGTAATTCTTTTCCAAAATGATTTAACCAAACAACATATTTACATCCAGCTTCTAGGGCAGGGATGATATCTGACTTTAAACTATCGCCGACAATTAACATTTCCGAAACATCTAAATTTAGCAGAGAAGCCGCTCTTTTCCAACTCTCAGAATCTTTTTCCATTGAAATATCGGTCGCTAAGTATGGAAATTCTATCCCAGTTTTATCTTTTATCATGCTCATTTTTACATCCATCCATTCTTGCTGAGAGTGTGAATGCACAATAACCGGAAGATTAAAAGATTTAAGATATTTCAAAACTTCCTCTGTTTTTGGATACAACTCTGGAGATTCAACATAGAAAAACGATAGTACTTCATTTACTACGGAATCTGCTTCAATTGCGAATTCTTCCGAACGATATCTACTAATTGCCATGTGGCATAATTCTGTTAGTGGAATCGGCTTATTTCCATTCTCTACAAAGATTTCTCTCGCAGTATTCCTTATCTCAATTGCAATCTCCTCATTTGGTACACTACTTTTCGTCATTTCAGCTACAGCCATACCAGTCATTATGAAGGCCAAATCATAATATCTTGTTGTATCAAGAAGTGTACTGTCTAAATCAAATCCAACACCATGGATATCGTTTTTCTCTATAAAATCTTTTAATGATGGGGCAGAGTTATTGTCTAACTCTATTTTCATAACGATCATTATACTACACACTCTCTTTTGACAATATCTTTTAATTAAAATAGAATGTAAACATTATGAATATTAATGTATTACCTGGTTTTCAAGAGCTTTTACCCAAAGAACAAATAGCTTTTAGCAGGTTAAAAAGAACAATTGAAGATATATATGAACTCTATGGTTTTAGACCAATTGAGACACCAGTACTTGAAAGAGCAGAGGTACTCTTAACTAAAGGCGGAGGAGAAACAGACAAACAGATATACCAGTTTGAAAAAGGAGACACTAAATTGGCTATGCGTTTTGACCTAACAGTACCATTAGCTAGATATGTAGCAAAGAACCAGAATGACTTAGTATTCCCCTTCAAAAGATATGCCATAGATAGGGTATACAGAGGAGAAAAACCACAGGCAGGGAGATTTAGAGAGTTCTACCAGTGTGACATCGATGTAATAGGGAGAGATACACTAGACCTTTCCTACGATGCTGAGATACCAGCAATAATTGCCAGTATATTCTCTTCCTTGGAATTAGACTTTACCATTAAAATAAACAACAGGAAGATTCTTAATGGTCTTTTTGAATCTCTAGATATAAAAGATAGCGTTTCTGTACTAAGGACATTGGATAGCATAGAGAAGATAGGGGAAGGTAAAACAAAAGAGGAACTTAAAGATATTGGTTTAGATGAAAAACAAATAGAAGCTATCTTTAACTTCTACAAATTAAATAGCAAAACTAACAAAGAAATCCTTTCCTCTCTTAAGACATTAGAAATATCTTCAGATATTTTCAAAAAGGGTGTTGAGGAGCTAGAATTTGTAATTAAAGAGGTAGACATTCTTGGTATTGGAGAAAGTGTAAAAATTGATCTAACAGTAGCAAGAGGTTTAGATTACTACACAGGTACTGTTTACGAAACAATCTTAAACAAATATCCAGAGATTGGTTCTGTATGTGGAGGTGGTAGATATGATGATTTAGCAGGTTATTACACAAACCAAAAATTCCCAGGAGTTGGTATATCCATAGGGTTAACAAGACTATTCGACCAATTAAAAAATAAAGTCGAGATTAAACTAGAAGAGGATACACCTACTGCAGTATTGGTTCTTCCTCTCACAGAAGATAGGAAACTTTGTTTAGAATTGGCAGATACTTTAAGAGAGAATTTCATACCTACCGAAGTTGCTCCTGTTGGGAATATGAAGAAGGCACTTAATTATGCAAATAAATTAAATATCCCTTATGTCATATTCATAGGTGAAGATGAAATAAAGGACAAGATGTACACAGTAAAGAATATGATTACAGGAGAACAGAAGAGTGTAGCTCAAGAGGATATTCTAGAAGCATTCTAGACTTGAAATAATACCTGTTCCACTCTAAGATATAGTATGCGTGATAAATTACAACATCTTGCTATTTTAACTCATGTTATTTCTGTTTTATCAATATTGTTTCTTGCTTTCCTTCTCTTTTCAAATTTGGGAATCCCTCTTGACAAAGTCTATGCCACCAATGTTTTAACAAATCCAAGCTTTACAGGAGGAACAACCGGATGGACGCTTTCTACTACGACATATGATTCTAGTTACTACCAAGATAGTGCTGGTTCAATCGTTACACAAGTATCTGGGAGAAACACTGCCGCTACGGGGACCGCTTCACAGGTAATCTCTTCGGAAATAACAGGAGGAAGCACTGTATACCTTAATTTGTACTGGTCAAAAGAATCCGTTGATGTAAACTGCGCAATAAATACTATTGAAATTAGATCTACAATATCTGGAAACACCAATACAATTTGGCAAGACACATATATACCTCAAGCTACACTAGGTAGAACAAGTTGGAATCCAATTTCAAATCAGAATGTTTCTTCATATTTTACAACAACAGGGACATATACTTTCCAAGTTTATATGGATCTGAAAGATGGGAACTCAAAGAATGCCCAGTGTCTAGCATGGGTAGATAGTGTTAATCTTGACGTTACACCTCCATTATTAGAAGTTACCGTTGGAACAACAGGGACACAAACCACAAACATACAACAAGGAAGTACAGATGCATATATGGGGGGAGCTTTTACTTTTATTCGAAATACAGGTAGTACTTCTGTTACTAGTATTACGATAACAGAGATGGGAACAATCTCTGACAGTAATATATCCGGATTAATTCTCTACTACAAGCAAGAAGCTTCTTGCTCTTCTTCCATACCTGGAGATGCGACCCAATTTAATAGCACACCCGGCTCATTCAGTTCTGGGACCTCTACTGTTACTGGATCTATGACCGTAGGAACTTCCCAAATTTGTATGTATGCAGAACTAGATGTTGGCTCTGGGGCAAATGTTGATGACACAATTGAAATACAAATTACAAATCCTTCTACACAGGTGAGTGTTTCGGCCGGGACAGTAGCTCCCTCCTCCGCAGTTGCCATAAGTGGCACAACAACAGTTACAATCTTGATCTCCATCTCTCTTACATCTGACGGCACGGTTTCTTTCGGCAATCTTTCCATGGGTACATCCAAAAGTACAATCGACCTAACAGATACCCAAGTAGTCCATAATAATGGTTCATCTGCGATAGGATTAAACATAAAGACATCCAATGCGACAGCTTCCTCTCCTGCATTTCTGTACGACTACAGTACAAATACCAACGATGGGACACCAAATGGAACAACATATCTTGCAAGTGGGAAAGCTGGAGGTGCGAGAAGCTTTAATGGAAGTAGTGACTACATCGAAGTAAATGATCATGATTCATTAGATCTAACCTCTGCTGGAACCATAGAGGCATGGATATATAAAGTATCCCAAACAACCACCCCTGCATATGTAACAAAAGGACATACCCAAGCATATCAATTAACTGAATACCAGAATACTGGAAGACTTGCATTGAAATGGGGTAGTGATACAGAGACAGTTATCTCGGATGCCGCTTTACCCACTGGAGAATGGGTACACGTGGCTGGGGTATATGATGGAAGCAAGGTATATCTGTATGTAAATGGTTACGAAGTAAAAAATGCCAACTATACTACAAACGCAGTGGCAAATAATACTCCGGTAAGAATAGGGGCAAGAGATGATGGTTCGTACTTAAATGGATATATAGATGAGGTACATATCTCAAGCATAGCTAGAACACCAACAGAGATACTGAATCATTTCAACAGTGTCGTAATACAACCAGACGTTAATTCAGTAGCCCTTTGGCACTTAGACGAAACCCCATGGGCATTAGGAAGCTCTGCTGGAACAAACATATTTAAACATGAATTCTCCTCTAATTCTGGTTCAGGATGGAATACATTTACAACAGCAGACTCATACCAACAATTTGTAGCCTCTCTTGCTGGAGACACATCACAGAATTTAGACTTAAGAATAACCGTTCCATCCTCGACCTCAGACTTTACTCAAAAGAATATATCTATAACTGTACAAGCAGTATCTCTTTAAAATCTTAACATTACAATATCTAGAATCCTGCCATCTACACTATGAAGAACATTACCGAAGTTTATGACTTTCTTTTCTTTTGCTTCACTATCTTCGAGTATCGATTCGGTAAGCATAATTTCATCCTCGAAGAATTCCAGCTTTCCACTGGTAACCCCAAGAACGCTTGTTTCCAAAAAACTTTTTTGGAATTCTTCCTCATCTTTTGAAATTTTTTCATCAAGAACTCTAACAGCACTACTTTTGAATTCTGCCAAGACATTTGTTGAAGATCCATCGTTTGCTAATACCATAGAAGAGGGAAGAACTTGAATCTCTCCTAAACCAGAGGCTTTAGCTCTAAAAAGAACTTTCCCAAACAAACCCTCTTCTTTAGAATATCCTGGATTTGGAAGACCACCAGAAATTCTAGCGATACCAAGATCATTTCTTACTTCTTTTTGTATAAATATCTCAGCAAAAGAATCTGCTGTTAAGAAATCTATTATTTCCAATTGCTCTGGTGGATACTTTATGTCTACCTGCACTGTATTTATTGGCACAGTTATGCCAGAAACTTCAATTGGAAGTACGAATAGCTCTCCGATCTTGTATTCATTTTCTGTTGGGATATTCATCGCCACTGTTTTTTCAGACTCAAACCAGCCAACTTTCTCGAGTAAAAGTTTCTCACCATATACAATACCTATACTTGCTACTGTTAGGAAGATAATCAGAAGGATATTTAGAAGAATTCTCCCTGCAACGCCTCTTCTTTCAAGTTCAGATTTTTTACAAACAATACAACCAGTGTTATGTCTTCCACCAATTATACAAAAGAGACATGTTTCTTTTTCTGGACTAAGCAATACCCAGATCGGGTAGGTAATAAGAAAAAATACACCAAGCAATGCAAAAAAATGAATCATAATCCATGAGAGGACAAGACATCCTAGTAACTTCAGCATCAATCGAACAGCACCAGTATTCATCGATTTCCGATAAAAAATAACTCTATTATCAACCGGTTTTGCCATTAACTCGCCATTCTTAAGGCAACCATTTGAAAAGAATGGGTCTTCGTTTCTGATGTTAGATACTAAACTCTAGAATAATCTTCTCTCTATGTCAAATCTAATCGGGGTATGTTATATGGTACATAAGAATAGAAAAATCCAAGATATTTGCTTCCCCATCTTTATTTAAATCACCTTCTTTTCCATTGGTCTTCCAGGTATTTATCCAATTCACTATCACAGCCGGAATTTCACTTGCACTAATAATTCCATCCCCATCCTCATCAAAGAGTATCAGATACTGAACGGCTACTGGTAAATTAACAATTGAATTTTCAACTTCTGTGGTCTCAGGAATCTTTTTTTCTTCGCTAGGGATTGTATTGTAACAACCGGTAGAATCAATCTCACAAGCCAAACTACATGTTAATTCTCCGTATGTATATCCATAATTAGAGCACCCTTTGGATTTAAAATCGTCTCTGTCACATTCTTCTGGATTTTCTGCAATGTAATCTCCACAGATATTTACTCTTACAGTACCTTCTAAGACACCAATTGGTGTCATAACCTTGGCATGTATAGAGGAGGAGATAAGAAAGAAAATAACAAAAAGAGATAAGGATACTAGACTAAAAAAGTATATGTATTTGTAAGACAGTTTTTTTAATTTCATTATTCATTCACTTTATATCCCTAACTTTCTTTTTTCTTTGATTTAATATTTAAATCTATGGAAATGAATCTGCTCAAAATTACTTTAAGGAGAACTAGCACTACAGCTGAGAGAACAACAGTAGACCATGGCTGATATTCATCAAAGACATATTTAACAGTGTAGTAGATTCCCTCTAGGAAATTAGACGGTGCAATTGTAAAATTCAACTTGGCTGCTGCTGCTATTCCTACACTAGATACTCCAGGCTTGTCTTCGATGACTGGTTTGGCCTCAAGATATGCAAAATAATCACCAGGAATAACTTTATCAATAGGAATCTTTAATCTAACCTCAACCTTTTGTGAATCTCCAGGATTTAGATTAAAAATTTCAGGAGTAAATGTGAACCATTCTGCAGGAGGAAGCAATTCTTTCTGTTCACTATTGTATGATACAGATACCAAATAATCTGATTTTACTTCTCCTGTATTAATAATCACTAGATCTGGGAATTTATATGTCATTCCATTTTTCAATTTCTCATTAATAGAAATCTTTCCAGTCCCAATTCCGACACCAAGATTACTAGCGAAAGCAGGGAATACACTTACGAACAGGAAAATGAAGGAGAAGAAGAGTGAGAACAAGCGTTTCATTATTTAGTTATAAAAATATATTTTAAGCTACCCTCATTATACTACAAAATCAGAGATATTCTAGCTAGCTTCTGTAGCTAATATCGTCACATTGACACTTTGCTGTGTGTAGTCGGTTGTAGTGGTTGGAGTACCAACTTGGAAGTCAACATCTGCAGTACCACTAGTTGCAAGACCAGTAAGAATATCTGATCCATAGCTTGTAGTCATGGCTGTCCAAGTAGGGGATGAATCGCATGTAGTTGTACAAGTTTTATGTGTATATGTTTCAGAACCAGCTGTACCACCCAATGTCCAACCTGTTGAGTTATATCCCTTAACAGCTACATCTATCGCTATATTTCCATTGTTTGTAACAGTTTGAGAATCATTTAATTCCCCAGAAACTGTCGCCATTGTTGCACTAGTGGATAGAGAGCCATAAGCTATAGTACCATCACTTACTTGCAAGGAAACATTTGTAACTGTTACAGTTGCAGTTACACTTCCTTCCGTTGCAGCATCAACAATTGGTGCTAGAATAAACGGGGAAAGAACAGAGAAGAATATAACTAATGAATATTCCTTAAAGAAAGTCCTTATACTTTGCATAAATACAGCAGTATAAAATTATCTATATAATAATATTATCGCTTTGGGGCAAAAAGTCAATTATCCTCTAGTGAGAATTAAACTAATATCGTGTCACTTCTATCTGGACCATATGTAATCATAACGGGAGTAGTATCTGTCTCCTTGGATATGAATTGTATAAAGTCTTTTGCTTCTTTCTGTACATCTAAATATGTCTTGCATGTTTTTAGCCTTGCTTTATCCCAGTATTTTAACTTCTTGTATATTGCTTTTACATTCTCCAAATGTTTTTGATCTGGCCTGTAATATGCCTTCTCTTTACCCCTCCTGTATCCAACACACACCTTTACATCTCGTTTGTAAATAATATCCATATGGGTAAATACTAACTCCTCTATACAACCAACCTTACAGAAATATTTCAACATCTCTAAATCTAGATATGCAATATCCCTTGGTCTACCAGTAGTCGTTCCGTACTCATGAGCGTCATCTCGAAGTACTTGTGCATATTTCTCTTCCATGAAGGTAGGTATCTGTCTTTTCCCAACACTAGAAGTATATGTAGATTTAATAACTCCAAATCTTGCAGAGATATCCTTAGCATCTATAACTCCCTCTGTTGAGAAGGTTATGCCATCTAAACAGCAGTTTGATGCTGTAACATCTGGATATACTCCCCAACGAGAATCTAGGCCAATGGCCTGTGCTTTTTCAAAGATAAAAGGTGTATCTGATTTCCATTCCCTTCTGATATATTCATACATCGGAGATACATACTCCCTAAGTATATCCCTTGTTTTTTCTAAATTATTTAGAAACTTTCTCTTGTTTCCAAGTTGTATATCCTCACGATTAAATCTCTTCACTTTGAGCGTTGAACAATCCATACTAAGTCCCTTGATTAATTCTTTGTAAAGGTCATAATGTTCACCAAGAATATTGCGCCAATCTTCGGACAATAGGTCTCTCATCCTTACAGGAAATCTAAATATGACATCTGCATAGCTTGGAGAGATTCCTCTTCCTGTAGCTGCTTGGCTACCTAGCGTTTTCTGGTTTCTGTTCTTAAGAGCAAACTCAAATGCTCTATGTGTATCCAAATTTAAAACTGCCATTTCATCTATCATTAATTTCGCAGGAAGTTTCTGGAATTCAAACACTCTCTTTACCTCCTCAATCTCATCTAACAAATCGATGGGGTGAATCGCCATACCTTTGCCTAAAACAACAACACAACCTTTGTGTAAAATACCAGAGCCTATCTGGTGTAAACCAATTTTTTTACCATTCATTGAGATAGTGTGACCTGCATTTGAACCTCCATTGTCCCTGTAAACAATTACTTTCTTGTATTTCTTTAAGAAATAGTCAGTAAGCTCATCCGTTATCCTCCCTTTTCCCTCATCTCCAAAGATTGCACCAATAACTGCAACCGAATTAGCTCTCCTTCCTTTCTTCCTGAGACTTTTCTCTAGATTGGTCATTCTCCTTGTAGAATTAATTTAATTCTCTTGCGAAGATAATTCCTGTAACTGCAGCTCCTGTAATCGCACCGGACAAACCCGCACCATCTCCTGCTACATACAAACCTTTAATACAGGTCTGCAATCCCTTGTCTGTAGATATCTTAGAAGATCTAAACTTAACCTCTGGAGCATAGAGTAGAGTAGAACCTGAATGTATACCTGGCATAACGGTATCTAGTATCTCCAATCCCTCCTGTATATTTTTAACTATCCTGTATGGTAGTGCCATGGCAATATCTCCAGGGGTAACATCTGTAAGAGAAGGAGATACAAAAGATTTCTTAAGTCTACTCCATGTACTTCTTCTTCCACTATTTAAATCTTCAAGACTCTGTAAAATTGGCTTACCACCACCAATGGTTGAGGCTACCTCTGCAATGGATTTGGCATATGCAATGGAGTTCTCTACCGGTTCGGTTAGGTTAACCTCACAGAGTAGGGCGAAGTTTGAATTCTTTGAAAGATGATCTGAATTAGAATGACCATTAACACATATATATCCCTCGTACTCTTCCTTAGCTACAAGACCATTTGGACAGCTACAGAAGGTTCTTACAATGTCATGGTAGGTTTTAGTTCTTACTCTGTACACCATTTCATACAAAGCTTCAGCTTGTCTTCTCATTATTGAAGTAGGGAATTCTACCCTTACTCCAACTTCTACTTTGTCATATATGTATGGGATATTATGCTTGGTTGCCAACTTCTGAAGCCAGCTAGCCCTGATTCTTCCAGGAGCAAGTAAAACGGTCTCTGAATATATTTTCTTATTATCCTTCGTTATGACACCTTTTACAGAATTGTCTTTTACAATGATATCTACAACCTCTGTACTCTCTAGAATATCTACGCCCTTTTCTAAAAGATAATTCTCGAATTTTAGCATTACCTCTTTTAACTTGTCTGTTCCTACATGCCTTGCTCTTCTTACTACTAGCTCAATATCATTGACCATAGCTTCATCTTTAAGTTTCTCTAAATCTTCTGTTTCTTTTGGGAAATACTCTGCATCCACACCAAACTTAGTAAATACTGTATCAACATATTCCAAAATATCTTGGTATTGCTTACTGTCAATTAAATGGAATGCTTTCTCATGTGAGAGAGTAGCTGTGAAGTGTAATTTGCCATCAGAGAATGTACCTGCACCCCCAAAACCAGACATTACTTCGGATGGTTTTCGTTTCTCTATTCTATGACCCATATCTATGAGGGCAATTTTCAGTTTCTTTCGTTTCTTTAGAAGTTCATAGCAGGCAAACATTCCTGCAGGACCAGCACCAACTACTAGTACATCATAATTAGGTTTAGGCATAGGGGTCTGTTACGGTTAGGTTACATATCATTATTCCAGAAGTAAGATTTTTTGACAAGTATTTTATTTTTTTAAATTGTGTTACCATTGTCTAGAATGTTAAAGAAATACACAAAAGGGTTTAACAAAGTAGTGCTTTTTCTTACTATGGCCGATGTATTTGTATGGGGTCCATTTTTCATCATATCTGCACTTTCAGGTATATATCTATCCCAAAAGCTTGGTACTGGAACCATTGAGTTTGTAGGAGTAGGAACAGCTATATATTTCCTTACAAGAGCAATTACACAGCTTCCAATTGGGTATATTACTGACAAGATAAAGAAAGATAAGGATGAAATTTTTCTTTTAATTGTAGGAGTT
>Ga0209318_1000617_pt1 | contig 32854 bp, 46 predicted proteins | sample RifGroE1_FD_183999 | JGI IMG/M metagenome (GOLD analysis project Ga0209318, IMG submission 183999) | Groundwater microbial communities from Rifle, Colorado, USA - Groundwater E1 (SPAdes) (version 2) | ecosystem: Environmental > Aquatic > Deep subsurface > Groundwater | place: Rifle, Colorado... | reverse complement strand
GCCACTTAGGATGTTTGAAACGTGGGAAGTTGAAACTTCCAGCGATTCGGCAAACTGTTTTTGTGTTAATCTTTTTTCCCGTAAAATAAGTTTAATGTTTCGTGTAATTTGCCGTTGATCCATATTGTCACGTCCATGATGTTAGGCGTATTTTTCTAGTTCTCCAACTTCCTTATCTCCGGCCAAATCTTGAATATTAACTCCGAGCGCATCAGTTAATTTCAAAACTGTTTCAATGCCAATATTTTTGCGCTTGCCATTTTCGATATCTGAGATATGACCTTTTCCTAATCCTGATAATTGGGCAAGTTCGGCCAAAGTAAGTTTTCTTTTAATTCTATAAAAACGAACTCTTTCTCCAATCAATATTTGTTCACCCCCGTATAACTTTTTAATATTTTAGTTACAATAGTTCTACTTTGCGAACTACTTTCATAAAAATAAATGAGCTATCATTGCTCTGCTCCTATCTTGTATATTATTATAGTTCTCAAAATAGAACATGTCAAGCATATTTATAAGAAAGTTCGCATAAATTTTAAAGGCGTTTAGTTCGCAATGTAGAATTAATAAGATGGAGGTGATTATTTTGAAGTCTTTAGGTGAAAAAATAAATGATATGCTAATAATAAGGGACAAGAAAGCTGTAGAATTAGCTAATGAAAGCGGAGTAAGTAAATCTATAATATCAGAACTAATAAGTGGCAAGCGAAGTGGAGCGTCCACTGAGACATTAAAAAAGTTATCAAAGGTGCTAGGGGTAAACGTAGCCTATTTTATAGAGGATGATGTTATTGGACCAGCAGAAATACTGCAACATCTTTCGGATGAAGAAAAGGCTTTTGTGATTGACGAAAACAATGTCCCCTTCATAAAACTAAGCCGCGAAGCAGCCAAAAATGGGGTTACGCCAAAGCAATTGGAATATCTCATTAAAGCTATATTGGAAAATTCATAATTATGAACAGTTGTCGAAAATTAAAACTATGTGTAAATAATTAATAGGCAAATATTTGTTCGGTATTTTGGTATTTCTTGCAGGAAAAGCATAACCCCGTATCGTATATATTAATTAATAAATATTTAAGGGGGTTACCGCTTGAAGAATAATAATGAGATTGATTTAAAAGGATTAGCCGATTACATTGTAACTAAAAACGGTATATTCGTTGATTCCTCTGCCGCCAATAAAAAAGCGGTTAACGCATAGATCATAAGAACCCTCTCCAATGCGGAGGGGGTTTTAAATTTATTGCAATTAATCGTCCAAAAGTATAGAATTGCATTAAATAAGTCGAAAGCCACCCCTCACTTTGGTCGGTTAGGGTGGCTTTTAAAAGGTTTGATTTTACTAGCTTTGTATTTATTTTATGCAAAAGCGGGTAAATAGTCAATCCTTCAAATACTTTTTTGGAGTTGATTATTTTGGCTTCAGGACATTTAGAAAAAAGAAATAAAGGTTGGACTATTGTTTTGGATTTTGGAATTGATCCGGCTACCGGTAAGAGAGATAGAAAATATATCGCCTTTAAGGGAAATAAGCCCGAAGCTGAATCTGAAATGCGCCGCCTTTTAGCCGAAATAGACAGGGGAACATATATAGATCCAACCGGACTGACATTCGGCCAGTTCTGTACTATTTGGCTTGAGGATTATGGCAAACTAAAACTTGCACCCAAAACATATCAGAGATATAAGCAAATTATTGACCTTCGGGTTATTCCCTGGATCGGCTCAATTGAATTGGACAAACTAAAGCCAATACACATACAACAGTTTTATAAGCGACTTATGACAGAGGGCAGACTTGACGGCAGAGAAGGCCAGTTATCGGCCGGTACTATTAATAACCATAGACGGGTTATACATCGCATCTTGGAGGCAGCGCTAACACAGGAACTTGTTAATCGCAATGTATCAGACAAGGTAGTGCCACCACTTCCTGACGACGATGGCGACGAAAAAGAAAAAATATCTATCTTAAACAGTGAGCAAATAAAAGCTATTGAAAATCATCTCCAAGACAAAGACACTCAACATTATACGCTTTTCTTTATTGATGTTCGCACAGGGCTGCGCAGAGGTGAGCTACTCGGACTTAAATGGTCTGATATAGACTTCGAGGAAGGGACATTATCTGTTAGGCGTTCTCTTTCCAATACGAAAGAAAAAGGAATTTTTACTAAGGGCCCCAAAAACAAAAAAAGCCGCCGAACAATAGATATTTCAAAAGAGGTGTTATTTACATTAAAGCAACACCGAAAAAGACAAATAAAATTACTTTTAGCGAAAGGCAATAAATTAACCGACGACACGTTTATATTTTGCCGCGATAATGGCGATCCAATACATCCAAATATTGTTTCTTCCTGGTTCCCGGATATGTTAAAAAGAGTTGGAATACCCCACTTAAATTTTCACTGCCTCAGACATACCCATGCCAGCCTACTGCTTGGTGCTGGGATTGACATAAAACTCATATCTGAGCGCCTTGGGCATAGTAATATTAGAATCACATATGATATATATTCACACCTCTTACCGGGACAGCAAAGGGATGCTGCAAGCAAGCTAGAGGAGATACTTAAGTGATAGTTAAATTATGTTAGGGCGACTATTGGGCGACTTTTAAGGATTCAGCCTCCGGGATAAAACCTCGGAGGCTTTGATATTGCAGATATTTTTTAAGATACCCTTGTTACTTCTTAACATACCGTCTAAACGCTGGAGAAGGTTTTTAAGCCCGGTAACTACGCTGAAAAACCCAGCAACAATAAGGATTTGAAGGTTTTTAATCAGGGACTATTTTATAATTTTAGGTCAGTTTTTTTCCTAACAGGGCGACGTTTGGGCGACTAATGGCGACGGGCGGCGACTATTATTTCTTCTTTTTAGCTTCCTTGGCTTCGGCTTGCCTTTCCTCCCGCCAAGCCTCATCCTGGAGCGTAATCCTCCGCTTGCTCTGTATATGCTCAGTAACTTCTTTCCAATGCCTGCCAAACATCTTAGAACATTCTTTCCGCCGATAACTCCGATCCTTGACCTGCTTTGGCGGCGGAGTCATGTGACAAATAAATGCTGGTAAGCTATCCGTCCCCGGTAACTCCATCTTGCAAGCCGCAACCCATCTTTTCGGCAGCTGCTCGTAAAGCTTTCTAGCCTCCAGCGGATTTAATTTCTCCGCATGGTCGGTAAAAGTTTTCTGTAGCTCAGTCTTAAAGAAGTTAAAGAACGGGCCCCCGGCGTAAATACCAGCTTTGTATTTCCCGAATTGCTCCGCACTATGGGCAAGAAAGATCATCTTGTTTCGATACTTCCGGGCCTCCACCCCGATCTCCCCATCGAGCAGCGGGCCCGTTCCCTCTAAACAGTTGTGGGGTTCGTCGATGATCGTGTAAAACGGTTTACGCTTGCTCTGTGCCGTGTCCAGACGCGATAATGTTGCCAGCCAGATTTTAGCCATGAGAAAACTCGCAACCCGGTTAACCCCGTCTTTGCCCAGTTCGGCCTTGGGGATGCGTAACCCAACAAAGTACCCGCCTTCATCCATCATCTGCCGGAAATCAAGTACTGGTTTGCCGTCCGGATCTAGCTTTTCCTGCTGCAGAAATATATTGGCCAATGTCCTTTTGCCGGCCAAAAGATTTAACCTGTCTAATATCGGTTGCACCAGGCTTTTATCGGTTCCCTTTACGGCCTTGGCTTGCAGTTCTCTCAGCACGTCAACCACTTCCGGCTGTGCTTGGATTACCGGGTCCTGCAGTAATTCCTCCCGGTATACCGGAGAGGACAGCGCTAAAACTATATCCAACAGCCCCCGGCGCGGATCCGTGAGTACACCCTTGCCCACCGGTGACAAAAAATACTCCATCCGGTCAGAAAATTCGCTGCTGGCCAGTTGATTGATAAATGCGTGCAGGTAGTCAGTCATCTTCTCGGCAGCATCCAGGGCGGCTAATTCATCCTCCCCGGTCTGCATCCCGCGCAGGGCAACGTCTGTAAGGGTCAGCGGTATTGGCCAATGCTTGTTGCCAAAGTCTAGATCGATGATTTTTGAATCAGACATATCATCTGGTAAAGCGTCCCTGACTGAGTTAATAGCATCACTATCGGCCATATCAAAGAAAAATACCGTGCGCCCGTTCTTAATACCATTGACAGCAAGCACAATCCCCCTCCCTGTTTTGCCGCTACCCATATTGCCATAATTTATCTCTCCTTTACATTCGATGTCATGGTCATGTATCGGCAATTTTGCTTCCCTGATAACTCCCCGATCTGTAACCCTTCCCAAGGGAATGCCAGTGATACCAAACAATTCAGCCGGCAGTGTAACCTCTTGCAATTTAATACCGTTAATTTGCGGGTAATCCTCCTGTAACTCCCGGCCCGGGATTTGAATAAGCTTCCCTGCCTCCGCTGTGCTTAAAATACTATGATTAAATTTCAGCTTCGGCAGGCGCTTAGTGGTTATGGCCTCGATAGCAGTCGCCTTTTTCTTCCGGTTTTTTATCTCCCGGGCCTCAAATTCATTGTCTGCTGCAAGGTCAGCAAAAGCCCCTGCAAGCGTTCTGACTGTCGATTCCCTGCGTCCTCTATCATCTGACTGAGCCATTACCCAAAGATAGGTACGCATGGCCCCCATGCCGCCTTTGTGCTTTGTGGACGGTGATAAATTTTCTATGGCAAACAGGCCGGCTTCGGGGTCTACTTCCTTCTTGGCATATTTGTTTTCGCGCTTGTCGCTACTAATCATGTCGGCCACACCCAACATAGTTTCTTGCATAAACTGTCCCGCACAGGTCAGTCCCAGGCGAAAATAACCTCTCGCGTCACCGTTCCTTTTAAGTGGCTGCCGTCCATTCCTGAGCATTTCCCAGGCTTCCTGGTACGTTGCGTTCCAATCCAACCTCCCAACCGGGTCAAAAAATACGAATATTTTGGCCTTGTCGCCATACTCGAGAGATTTAACACCCTGCAGCAAGGACGGTAAAGGCAGGTTGTTTTTTGAGTCGGTAAGCAGGGAATATATATCGTGCTTGCGGTAAACCAACTCGCATACCGTTGTTTTGCCGGGTTCCCAGGCGTCCTGATAGTCATCATCTACCGTGATAGTTGACTTATCCCATATGCCAGACAGTCGCCGCACCCAGGAGCTAACGCGATCCTCCGGCACTGTCAAGAGAAAATCTATACTATCAGAGGTGTAATCAATCTCCCAGGTAGCCCGGTCTGGCTGTCTGTACCTGAGTTTCCAACCGTCTTCGAAATAAAAGCGATCTAAGGGAACCTTAAAGGCGTCTGAGATTGATTTAGCTATATCCTCCGTGTGCCAGTTTCGGACCGATGTGTCCGGCCTGATGCGGATAGCCTTATGCGGCGGGGCGACGATCTGGTAATAGCCGCGAAGGTTAGACTGCTTGCCCTCTATCTCGTGCCATTCTGCGTCTATGCAGCCGGGCTGATCATGTTTCGGCGCAAGGGCTGTAGATTGAAAAAACTTTTTCATAAAATCACCTTCTTTTCTTGAAAAACGTGTTGACGTTTATTTTATTTTGTGGTAATATTAAAACATGAAAAACATCAATACTTAAATAAAGGGAGGAATACAAAATGAAAGCTATGTTTAATCAACTTAAAAAGCACGGATTTGCAAATCTAGAACGTATTTCCACTGAACTGCATGAGCCAACCGATAGTATAATATCTGTCTACAAAGCCTATATTGGTCAAGGTGTTTGGATGTATACCGCTGGGGTATCAAAAGGCTGTATCAAAAAGACATTAAATTTTTGGTATGGTACAGCAGCAACAGCTAGATTATATGCAGTTGAAAATATTTGTTTCAAATTAGTTTAATAAAGGAGTTGAACTAATGACTAACCAACACGGAGGCAAGCGGTCTAACTCAGGCCGCAAACCCTTACCCGATGAATCAATTCGCCGTAACCACTCAGTTAAGTTTAGCGATCCGGAGTGGTTAACTGTTCAGGGTCTGGCTGCTAAAAGTGGCATGGACGTGAGCAAGTATATTAGAGGTTTAATTGAGAAGGAGATTGAGAAGGAGATTGAGAATAATGACTGACAAAATTGATGCTAACACTAGATATAAGCTAAACGGTCTGTGGTGTGACCTGTATCACAGGTACCATGGCAATGGTCAGTACGATAAGGCCAGCGCAGTTCTGAAATTTGCAAGAAATTTACCGCCTATTAGATAGGCGGTTTTACTTTTTAAGTGACTGCAATTCCCTGATTTTCTTCTGTATTTTCTTTTTATCAGCATCATCCTTGGGCTTCAAACCTTTCAAGCAACTAATAGCATCGTCAATATTTCTACTCACAGCTATTCCTCCTTAAATTGATTTTCTATAAACCAAACCACAGACATTACAAACAGCATCCAGTTCCCAAGCAACCCTGAGTGCCAAAGGCTTTCCCTTATCATTCCTGCAGCCACACACGTACTTATTAGACTGCTTGCCTTTTGATTCCGGCATTTCTGCAGGTGTGCCTGGATAAGCAATACCTATTTCTTTGGCTTTTTTGATGAAGTCTAAATTATGCCAGCATTTTGGCCGTTTCTTCTGTCCATTGGGATGATACAATACTTCATCCTGCCATTGATGGATCATTTCATGCTTTAATGTTTCAAGTATCCTTTCCTTAGAATTCAGTTCTATAAAATCTTGATTAAATTGGATGTGGTTGGTGATATGTAGTCTATTTTTACCTAACAAGTAACACCCAAGAGTTTTATTGTTTAATCTCTCGATTGTAATGAGGGGTACGGACAGCTTTCCTATAAAATTGATACGGTTAAATTTTTCATGGTAACTATAAAGAAATCCTAAAATACCTTCTTCGCTAGTTAGTAAGTTTTTTAGAGCAATTTTAGCGTTATAATCAGCAGGCTTTGGTTGACGAGTAGCGATAGCCACAACCTGACCGCTCACTTAAATACACCTCCCCAATACCTGCGCCACAACATACAACGCCACAGAAAACAGCACACCCTTCCGGGCCAGACTAAAGCCGAACATCGAGAAAAACAGCGATACCATAGCACCCATCAGGCAGATCTCAAAACTATAATAGTAGAACGCCGTGCCAGCTCCTGCGACAATAGCTACCCAGCCAGCGATCTTTTTCAGGCCCATACCGATTAACCAGGCAACAACGGCAGGCATCTACACCACCGCCATGAGTGCGGCATAAGCCAGCGGCATGACAGACAAAGCACCCTTGATCTGATAGAAAAAGTAAGGGATAACGAAAACACCGATGTAGCCCAGCATGGCATACTTAATTTTGTCCTTGCCGCCTGGGTTGCCTATGATGATCTCAATAAGTCCCCATATCGCCATGCCGATGCCCACGGGTAACGCGAATTCTTGGAGCATCGAAATAACGGGTTGTAGTGCTGGTGCTATGCCTATAATAGGTTTTACCCCTGCCGTTGTTACCTGCGTGGCTACGGGTATGCTGTACTGCCCTGCCAAGGATGATATAGGGGCTACGGCAAGTAAGTTGATGCCAGTTGTCAGAGGAATAAGGTGTTTCTTGGCTGCTTCGCGGATGCGGGTCAATCTGTCGCGTAGGGTTTCGGTTTTGGGTTTGGTAGCGACATCAATGTCGCTACCAAATTCGGTAACTGCTACCGGGGACGATTCCGGCCTGACTTGAATATTAGTAACTTTTTTGACCTTTGTTTGCCAGTAGAATGCTTCGTTTTTAACCGGCTTTTGTTCTGCTTTTCTGTAGTTTATTGGGGTTCCGTTAATTTTTATGATCATGCGATAACCACCTTTCGATATGTATGGTTTACCGTACCGTTTTAGTATCGTATAAAATAATACTACGGATGGCATGTCCGTTATGACAACAAAAATAAGCCCGCCACAAGGTAATTTATTCCTTGATAACGGGCTCCAGGTAAAACAGATCATTAATTTTTTCAGCAGGATAGTTTAGGTAGTTCAGGAGAAGTAAAACAGTTTTTATTGATGGTTCAGCTTTTCCGTTTATTACGTTGTTTAGATGCGGCCTATTAACTCCTATTTCTTCGGCTATTTTTGCCTGAGATTTTCCGCTTAATTTAATTACATCTTTAAGGTTATTTCTCATGTCAACTTCATTTTTAGGTAAAACTACTACCTCCCTGCTGTACGGTTCAAGCCATTCTTCAAATATACCTTGAAAAAATTTAGATTCTGTTAAATCAGGATTTGATTTCTTGGCTTTCTTAAAAATAGCCTGCATTATCTCGGTCAATTCTTCTGGCAATCCCATTTTCTCTAGCAACATAAAACCACCTCATAATATGTATATGCGAAAATCAACCCGGCAATACTACCGCCAGAGGTGATATTATGATCCGCTTGGTCAATACATCATTGCTAAAATCAGAATACGACCGCGACAGCTACGACATCAACAAAGCCGCCAAGGACATAGCTGATAAGACTAAAAAAGCCGCTGAAAACAGTAAAAAGCAGTAAGGCCACAACTGCCCTACTGCTTTTTTGCGTTACTCTTAACTTCGTTAATGCGTTACTCAAAAGCTATTCCGTAACGCTGTGGAATATTCCATGTGGAATAATTTTGGGCAAAAAAAATAAGACCCGTGTAAGGTCTAAAATCTGGATTACACTATTTGATTATGTATTCTGCGCGGAAAATGCTTTACCTGCTTCTGACAAAAAAAATACCGCCCGGAGGCGGCTAAGTTGCTGGTATGTAAGTAAGAGACTATTTAACTTTTATTACAAACGTGCGTCTAACAACTCCGATGGGCACACAATTCATTTCATAAAGCTGTTTTAACGGCTCGAAAGGATTTGGGAAATCAACATGATCCTTTATAACATCGTAAACTCTGCATAAATTAAATGTCATAGTCCGTTCATCCGCAACGTCCAACAAAATACCCTGTTCTTTTTCTACTCCAAGTCTGCGGCACTCATCTACAAACTTGATGCGCAGATTAAAAAATTCACCGGAATACTTATCGTTTGCATCACTCTGATACATATTTTTGTTTGTTGTAATATCTACTGGATACTCGCCTCCAAAAACACCGAATTTACCACTATACATGATTTCGATAAATTCCTTGCCTAGCTTACGTGCTATAGTTGCTCTTTCCATTTATTTTTCCTCCTCTGCCGTCCAACCCGGCTTTTATTTTACCACGAGCACCGAGAAAAATAATTTCCAGGGCTATTTTCCTGGTGGGGTTTTTTCGGCTGACCCCAAGCCCGCTAATAGTTATATGTGGATAGTTCCCTTATCCTACCAGCACTATCTACCTGGTACCGGATTTTTGCGTTCAGCGGACCATCCACCGTGACTGTGTTACCAGGTTCTATTAACCCTGACAGTTTTGCAGCCTCGCGGTGATTTTCGGCCTCGACTTCCTTTTCTTGTGCATTCTGGTGGCCCCATAGAACTACTTTGTATATTGCCATATTGTTCCTCCTCTGCTGGTTGCCCGGCTGTTTTCTACTGACCTAAGTATACCACAGTGTTATCACCATGTCAACACTATTCACCAGGCTTTGACTCTATTTTCTTAAGATATTCCTCAAACGCCGCTACCATAATATCGTTACGCGACACCTTAAAATTATTTACGTCCGTGAGCTTACTTGCCGCCTCATCCAGGCGCGCAAGTAACTCTTTGGGTACTGTTACCATCGTGCGGGTTTTGTCCTGTCCTACTGCCATGATGTCCTCCTGTTATGGCCCGCCCGATGAGCGGAACGGGCCTGGCTTTTGTCCTATAACATGCTTTTGTATAGAGCTATTTTCTCGGGTTCGATGTCGGAAATCTTATCCCTCGACCATCCATCCTGGTTAGCCAGATGCTGGCCATCGCGCCCTGCGGTGTATATTGCCTCGCCGTCACGGAACAGGTATTCAACTCTCCAGTTGCCAGCCTCGAAGCTTTCCATATCCTGCTCGTCACAGGCATTCACCTCGTCGTCAACGAAGTCCTCCATGATTCCGTACAGCTCGTCGTATACCTCAACGTCATTTTCTTTCACCCAGTCTGTTCCTACCACAAAGGAAATATGGTCCAAGATAATGTTTTCTGAGTAGATTTCCATATCTGCGCCTGTGTGACATTGCTCTGTCTTGCTATACCACTGCCCTTCCTCCTGTACATACATACTGCCATCGTGCAGGCTTAAAACTGCTGTTTCAGGAACTTCTACCTCAACCGTGGTTTTCGCCGGAATAACTGTGTCGCCCAGGTCTGTTACCAGCGTGATGTCGATGTTTTCGCCGTTGTAAATTTTCATTATTTTTACTATTTTCCAGCCTGCCCAAGCTAATGCCTCATCCTCGTCGTTTCGCAGCATACCAGTAAATGTTGCGGCGAATAGAGTCATCTCGGTATTTGCCGGATGCTGCCCAGCATCGAACAAATCGGCTTGATTTAGCGCGTCAACCTCATCCATAGCTTCAACTACGATCCAGTCCTGACCGTATACATATAGCGCGTTGACCGTGATACTGTTAGGTAGATTAATCCCATCGAACGGTACAACGCTTCCTTCGTGCACGATAAATTTATACATTATTTCTATCTCCCTCCGGCTTAGCCGTTTAATTTTTGTGCTCCTCTTCTTGTATATAAGTATAGCATAGTGTTATCACCATGTCAACACCTATTTAATAAAGTTGGACAAAATAAAAAAGCCCCACCACAAGGGCAGGGCTAGAAAGAAATTCGCGGTATTATATTTTATCCGGCATGGGTAAATTTATGATGTTTGGCTTTCCCCTGGCTCCGGCGTATCCTGATCTAAGACAGCTTCAACGTTGAAAGTCCTGAGACTCTTATCCGTAAGCCAAGCCTGTTCAACCGCATTGCGTATATTTTCATACGACATGCCAGGAAGGTTATACTTGCTCATGGATTTCTGAAAGAATGCAAGAGCTTCATGGAGCTTATCGGCACCGTTTTTATCCCGGAACACGGTTTCGGCGTAAACAAACGCTTCACTGCCAAGTTCCTTGATAACTTTCTTTTGCGCTGCAGTTGTGTTAGCATCCAACCAGGCAGCAACGACCGGCTGAAACTTCTTGAACTGCATACCGATATAAGAAAATAACGTGAGTGCAGCTAGATATACGATCATTGATATTAGCTGGCTAAATGACTGAGAAATGATTTCTTGCATGGATTTATACCTCCCAATTATTTTTTATACTTTCAATGTATTTAGTGCCACCTTACAAATAAACCATTTCGGAGCTGGGTCATCGGGGTTGTGGTCCCCGGCAATCAGCCCTGCTTTTTTGGCCTGCTCCATAATTTCTAATTTCCATTTCTCCAGGCCTGGCTGTTCTACCACCGGTGCTGGTGCCGTCAACTCTACCCCAAGAAAATCACATATCCCCTGCGCAATCGCCAGAGCCGCTTTGTCCTGAAATTCATCTGACTGCAGCAGTTTTTCTTCCACCGAATTACTTATAAAAGCCAGTTCGACGAGTGCGGCCGGCATCTGAGTTTGCCGCAAAACAGCGAAGTTTGATTCTTTAACTCCCCGGTCAGTCAGGCCTAAAGCAGGAACCAGGCGTTTCTGGATCATCTGCGCTAAACTTTTTCCGCGAACTGATCCAGGATAACAATGGGTTTCCGTGCCATGTGCGGTTGCATCTGCAGCAGAATTGCAGTGGATGCTTACAAATACATCTGCCAGTAACTGATTGGCCATGCTTGCCCTGGCTGTTAGGTCAGCGCTTGCATTGACACCCAAGGCTACATCTGTTTTGCGGGTCAATACTGCACTCATAACAGGCTGTAAAATCACAGCTGTCTTTTTGGCTACGGATAAATTAATGTCTTTTTCCTTTACTCCTGTCGGACCTACTGCCCCTGGGTCTGTCCCGCCGTGTCCCGGGTCTTTAATTGTTAGCATTCTTTTCTCCCCCTCCTGATTTTCCTTTCAGAACTCCAACAGCCTGCTTAATTACGTCCGGCACCGGCAAGCCAATCCTGCCGGAATTTTCTACGATGCTAAGCAGTTCGTTGGCCAGGTAAAAAAATATTGTTGCATCCCTGAAAACGTGGCCATCTGCAATAGCCGTGTCTACCAAATGGGCTACTGCCACCATGCCGAAAATAAACACTTTGCGGGCTATGCCGCGAAGACCGACAGAGCTACACAGAGATCCCTCAATGCCAGCGGCTACCATACCGCTAAGGTAATCCATGACCACAAAGGCCAGCAGCACACCCAGCAGCGTACTCCAACCACCAAAGAAAAAGGACACGGCTGCGCCACCTGCTGCCACCAGGGTTTTAAATGTGTTTTCCATCTTGCACCTCCTGTTTAAATTAAAATAACCCCCGTTTTGGAGGTATACTTTCAAGCCTTGATTTTACTGAGGTATACTTAGGTATACTTGTATACAAAAAGTATACCCGCTGTTTTTGCTGGGTTTTTTCGATACTGGCCAATACTAAAAAGTATACCTATGACGTTATCTTAGATTTCACCGTCCCAGCAGAAATTTGCTTCAGATAATCGCTCAACAACAGTTTATTAATCTTACCCCCACTATCCACCGTAAATTGCGTATAAAAGCCATCCTTGCCGAAGTTGTGAGTCACAGTGGTTATAATACCGACCAACCGTGGACCATCATTGTCAATAATCTCGGCAGAATCTCCCGGCATAAGCTGCGGCCTGATTGGACCAACAAATTCTTCTACCTCCCCGGAATTGCTAAGTTGCTCTGCTATCTCAGTCGCCAAAGCAGCAGCTTGGATTGAAGTTGTACCATCCGGGCATTGCTGGTATAGCGTTTTCTGTGCCGGAGGTAACCATCCCAGGTTTGATGATACGGGCCTATAAACTTTAATTGAAAAATCTGAGCTATGAACACACACCCGGCCATAGGTTTGGCCGTCGTCCTTCGTAACTGAACGACTGAACACATCCCTATTGCGATAGAACGTATACGTCCCAGGCTGTGTAAACGCTTCGTCTGTGCGCTCTGCCACAACCACTTTACCGTCAGCTATTTCCTCGCGAATCTGCCAGTCCCTAACCGTAGTCAAAACGTCATCTATGCCACTCAGAACGTCCTGGCTCGGTGAAAACTCCATGCCTAGCTGAGTTGTTTCCGGGCCGACATGGTAGTTTGTTATCCCTGCGCCCGTGAGGATTTGCGTAAGCAGTGTCTGCACTGTCATTGTGCTGTAGACGTTTCTCTCGTCAAAAGTTTGGTCTTTTAGATATTTGCCGATAGAGTTTCGAGCCTCTACGCTGGCACTTCCTTGACCGACTTCAAACTGCATCCTATCCATGTAGTATGTGCCCATCGGCAAGGGATCGCTATCCCCTGCCCGGAACTGCAAGCGTATTTTTGATCCAGGCGGGTAGTTAGGTATTATTTCTTCTGACACCGGATTCTCGTAAGTCGCCCACTCTACGTTATTTAGGGTGCCATTTCTACTACCGACAGAGTCATAAGCAATCGTACCGCTACCTTCATCGAGTGGCCACTCTCCGATAAGACCTTCTGATATCCGGTAATCAGTAATACCTGCAAGTTCAATTTCATCGGCAGATAACACTCGATTATATATTCTGACATAGCCAATAATTCCAGTAAATCCGCTATATAAAAAATCCTGTAGGGTAGCAGGGTCTTTTTCCCATATAATCCCAATTACAGTATTGTGACCTTTGGTCATATCGTAACGGAGTGTTCCAGCGTCGTCAGGAGTTTCACCTACAAGCTGCCCATTTACATAAGTCTTTGCCTTTGTCCCATTTATGATAGTACCAGCAATTCTAGTAATCAGTTGACTTGGAATAGATATTGCTTCCGGCTTAGCTACAGTCACTTGACTAGCATTCGGCCCGTCAGTTCGTATGATGAACGTTAGCTCACCGTTTACTACTCTAAATACCCAACCGCTTCTACCTGTTACAGTGGTGTTATTGTTCTTGAATGATGTACAAAGTACAGTCCCATTAATAGTTTTTCCTTCTGGGAAAAATACTTCTGCCAATACTGTTAAATTGTTCAAATTATAATCCGTTATTTTACCAAGATTTACATAATTCCTAACGGCGGCATCGTTGGTTAAATCGCTGATACCGTTTATGTTTATACCTTGTTTTATGCCTTCAACCCCTCCCTGATTAAATAGGATCTATAACTCCAGTTTCCAGAGTCACCTGCACCACTGGAGTATCTTGGCGAAGCGTAATACTGCCACTAATTAACTTCAATACTTCCTCCACGTCTGCCGTTTCATCCTGTGAAAATATCCTATGCTGTCCTCTTGACCGCCAAGTAATCCAAGTCTTACCGTCAAAATGCTTTGCTTTCAATCTCGAAATATAGTTATCAGAAGCTAAATTGCTTATATTACCGAACATGAGAGCATCCCAATCACCAGAGAAAACGGCATCCGATTTTGAAAGTGACTGAACAGTGTTGATAAAATACAGTTTCGGTTTATCGTCAACTGTTTGAATTAAGTTGCCACCAGTTCCAGGTGGCAGTGTTTTTGTGTACTCTATGGTCATACTATCCTGCTGGGTCAGTGCCCAACTCATAGCACCATCAACATCAGCCACAAAACCTATTCTATCATCGTTGCTCTTAAATAAATTAAGCGTATCGGTACCGGCAGGTAGGTCGGTCACTTCAACCACCGCCTCCCAGGATGCGCCGTCAAATTTTCGGTAGTATGTCACACCATCAACGGTATAGGCACAAACCAAGCCCTGTGCTGCACTACCTTTCACCGCTGAAATAACTATCCCAAGAGGATCATAAAATACCTTCAAGATTGGGTAAGGACTTTCGTCCAGATCAATAACAAAGTAGTAATCAAACGACGACCAATCTTCTGTGTATGTCTCCTCTAACTGCAATTCAGCAGTGGTTTTGCCTTCGCCACCATTGGTGTTTAGGGCTGTATTTGTGTCTGAGTTGTAGTATGCCGGTGATTGGTATGTTATTGTACCAATCGGGTCATCGGGGAAGTAAGGCGCACCGCGAAGGCCGATAATAGCACCTTTGTTTCGTGCTGCTGTTACCGAACCTGTGCAGTATATATCCCGAAAATCTAAATAACTCGGGAATACATAACCAATCATGCCACCGACCTGACTAACTCCGGATACGTTACCCTGGGCAAATGAGCTTTGAATATTGGGTGAACGATAACCGCCGCCGGTTCCTGCACCCACTAGCCCACCTACACGGTGAAATCCGACTACATCACCAAGGGCATAACACCTGTCTGTACCCTCGAACATGGTAAATCCAACAAGCCCACCAATACCTAACATGGATGTATCCCAAATTTCCGGCTCGGCATAATCCTCAGTGCCTGTGACATTCCCTTCGGCATAGGATTTTTTCATCAGGGATCTACCTAAATGCGCCCCCACCAATCCCCCGGCAACTTTCGTTCCCGTTACATTTCCCAAGGCATAACATAACTCGTTGAATGCGTTCCCTGATTCTAAGCCAATCAGTCCCCCTACGACATTTCCACCAGTGACACTGCCTGAGGCATGGGATTTATAGGCTTTTATGTTTACTGTCTGCCCAATAAGCCCGCCTATATTATTTCCACTGCCTGACACCGTTACCGTAGAGAAACAGGTATTGATACAACCGGCCCTGGGATCGTACTCATCGAAAACATCATAATCCGGGCCTTCAACTAAACCAAGTAGACCACCAACATTTGACGCACCCGTAACTATTCCGGTTGAAGAACAATTTAAAACCAAGTCGAATTCCGGTGACACTTGCTGATTTGTTGTTATTTTGCCAGCCAATGCTCCGACGTTATCTTTGCCAACGACATTTACGCCGGTCAATGTAATATTTTTTAAGTTAGGATTGTTCGCTAAGACATTGAATTGACATACTCCAAATAGTCCTACATTGTCGGTAGTTGCTCGATCAATAGTTAGATTTGATATGTCGTATATAGAACCGTCTAGCTTGCCAGTAAACGGTGCTACTGCTGTTCCTATTGGGTCCCAATTTGCGTATCCAACCAGGTCAATGTCTGCACCAAGGATGTAATCTCCAGCAAGGTTTAGTCTGACTGCGTCAAGCTCTGCCGCCGTTAAAATTGTTGTTGCCACGCCATCACCTCATTTCGGGCAAAAGAAAACACCCTTGGAGGGTGCTTTAAGCTACTATATTAACCTTTATCCCTAATTGCCTCATTGTATCAGCAAGCGGTTGTTCTTTTAACGTGAACGATAATCCTTCCTCGTAATATGATTTCATAATAGTTAATGCAAATATATCAGAGTCAGTTTCTCCATAACCCTGGTGATGACCAAGCTCATGTAATAATACATATTCAAACATGCCACCATCTTCTACGTCACCACTAATAACAATACAAGGACTATCCTCAGACTTTAAGGTTATGGTATTTTTAAATCCCAATACTGTTACTCCCCCGGCATCAGCAACATAACAACCAGTAGCATCTATGGATGTATCGTGTATATCGTGATAAATAAGATAAATTGCTTTTATACTGTTCCATTGTTTTTTAGTTGTAAATTCCCTAATCATCGCTAAAGAACTCTTATGTTCTCTAATTTCACCAATGATCGGTACTCCATGAATAAGCATAAAAACTACCTCCCTAGTAGTCCCATATTTTTAGGCGTGGGCGGCGGGATACCGCCTAGAGTTTGCAACCTCCTGCCATAGTTATATTATACCACTATCTTGCTACTTCTACCAACATTGTCCCTGCCGGTTGCGTACCTGTCCCATCCCATTGTACAGTCCAAATTTTATCATAGCTAACACCTCGCTCCACCCAAAACAACCAAGGCAGTTCACCGTCAAAGGAAATCGACACATCCCTAACCTTCGCATCTAATTCCTCGGTTGTCAGTGTAAAGGTTCTATCAGGAGTGGTAAAATCAATATCATCGCTGTAGGTGTAGACGTTTACGACAGCCTGACCACTCACAACGGCGATAATCCATATTTCAGTAACCACTCCGTCAACTATTTTCGGCGCTAGATCTATGCTGCCAAGAGTGCCGGACTGAATTGTTTGAATATCCAGCGTCCTGTTGGCCTTGATGATTGTGGCTTCCATACGAGGATCTGCGTTGTTATAGAGCGTTTGCTGAACCAAATTTATGCGGGCTTGAATACCCTCTGGAAGCTCTATCATAGAGTTCCCTCCTCGGAAACAAGCAAAACAAAGCTTATCTGGAATACTCCAGACTTAACCCTTGCCCATTGAGGGTTTCCGCGAATTGTGCCTACATAATACTCATCATCTAGAACAATTTTGACTGGGGTTTTTGTTGCTTTGTAAGTGTCAATCAGCTTTTTATTTTCGGTATTAACAGTCACAGTGTTGACGTTTACAATCCTTGTTGGTTGTCCAATAGTCTGGACATGAAAAGAACCGTCAAGGAGACGGTTTTCTACCTCGATAACTTCATGATCAGGGATAACCGACACGATAACTCTTGAAATAAGAGTGCCATCAATCTTATGCAAAGCACTGCTCATATACGAACCTCCCGCCTAAGAACATCTCCAACCATGAGTTTAACCGTACCTCTGTTTATGTCAGTGATAAACTTTGCCCCGTTAAGCGCTTGAGCTACTGCACCGGCTAGACGGTTGTAGTCTATTGATACGTTAGTTGCTGGTGTAACACCATCAGGAATAACTCTTTCACCATCTTTTAGTAATGCCAACCCTTCCCCATCTGGATTAAGCGTCCGGAAAACCCCGCCATCATGAAGTTTTGGTATCTGACTTATATTTACCCCCCAGCTTTTCCCCTGTATGCTATCAGGCAAGATGTCCCAGTCAGGAACAGAAATATTAATTTTGTTTAGACCTTCAATCACTAGATTTATTCCGTCTATCATACTATTAAGCACATTTCTAACTGGTCCCCATATTGATTCCCATAGATTAACGAAAAAGTCTTTAAATCCTTGCCAATGCATTTTAATGTAGTTAACTGCTATACCAACGGCATCGGAAATGCCAGTCCAGACATCAAGGGCAAGTTGCTTTAGACCTTCCCAGTTTTTATATATTTCGTAACCCAAGTAAATTAAGCCAGCAATCAGGCCGGCAACAAGGGTTATGGGCGACGTTATTATCTCGAAGGCAGTAACAAAAGCGGCACCTAATGCGGGCAAAACAACAGAGGATAAAGATGTTATAACCAGCACAATGCCCCTAATTATAAGCCCTATTTTACTTATAATGCTGGATACTTTACTCATGACGCCGCCTACATTTACCCCGACTGCCGACAATCCTAAAAAGGTAAGGCCTAACTTTGCCCCGACATCAACCACACCTGTTACGATTGGCACAAAATCCCCTAAAGGTGCGATAAGAGAAGTTGCAAGGGTTCTTTTTATTTCTTCTAAAGTTTTCTGCAAACCTGCGTATTCCTCATCCATCGAAGCGGTTGCTCCGGACAGATCCATTGTCGCATCTTTTGTCTTAGCGAATTCGGCCACCAAATTACTTATTTGATTAGCTGTCAAATCCTCAAACTTAGTGCCCATTAATTGAACACCAAGTGTATACTTTTCCTGCTCGCTTCCTGCCTGATTCAACGCCTCGAAAACCTTAAAAAATGCGTTTCTACCTGCTTCGCCACCTTGTGCAAAACCATTTATGATTCTTTGCGCTTCGTCGGCAGGGAACATTTTCTGTATTGCCAGTTGTGCTGTGTCACCCTCGGTTTTAACCCTTATGCCGAATTCCTTGACGGCATCAGCTAGATAGTCTGTGTTCCTTGCCCCGTTAGCCATACCTGCACTGAGCCAATTAAGCATATCGGTAGCGCTTAAACCAATGGCCTGGAAGTGAGGTGGGTATTCCTGAAAGGTATCTAAAAGATCACCAGCATTACCTGTGCCATTTTGAAAGCCAGTTGTAATAATATCAAAGGCAGTTTGAGCGTCTATTCCCCAGGCTACCGTTATTGCTCTTGCAGCCTCAATGTTTATTTGCGTGTCTGCACCTAACTCACTGAAAACATCGTTTAAGCGGAATACATTTTCTGTCTGATTCTTTAATTCTTCCCCTGTAAGTTTTAGCGCTTGGTGTGTTCTGGCTGTTACCTCGCTGGCTTCTCGCATACTTTCACCAAAGTTATCACCGTACACCTGTTTTGCTATACTGTCAAATTCTTCAGCTTCTTCTTTTGTCATTCCAAGCATGGCCCGGAGGTGACCGGAACTGGATGTAGCAGAATCCATAGCATCGGCAATACCCATACCTGCAACCCCGGCCATAACACCAGCTATTTTACCTTTTAGATCGTCGGCTGAATTCTCAGTTTGTCTTAATTCGTCACGTACATCGTCCAATTCTCGCCTTGCGTCCTGACTCATAGTTCTCCAAGCATCACCGTACATAAGCACACTGCGCCTGTTTCGATCTACATCATCATCAACCCCAGAAAGTGCCCTGGATATTTCCTCTGCTGCCGCTCTTCCAGCTTCCCCGCCTGCCTGGAGCTCACGAACCAACCTGTCAGTGGTAACGTCGTCAAATAATCCTTCTATGGACTGCCTTGTTCGGTCGGCATCGGCCCTGAAATTGTTAAGTTCCTGTTCTGCTCTGACCACTTCGCGCTGAAATGCCCTGTACTGACCTTCACTAATATCACCAGCGGCAAACTGAGCGTTAACTTGTTCCTGGGCTGCGCGTAATCTGTTAAGCTTTTCCTCTGAATTCGCTATTGCTTGACCTAGAAGTTCTTGTTGCTGTGCTACTAATTGGGTATTTGTGGGATCTAACTTTAATAATTTTTCGACTTGTTTTAGTTCTGACTGTATATTTCTTGCGTTTTTATTTACGTCGGACAAAGCGGCAGTTAGCGCTTGCGTTTCTGCCCCTATAACAAGATTGATCCCCCTAATCGTCTCGGCCAAATTTTCACCCCCTGCAGGGATTATTTAATTTTTGAGGAATATTTATTTAAAAAAGGAGTTGATACTATGGATTCTACTAACAAAGAAAAGACAAAAAATCAGACTATTGGCTGCATATCTATTATAGTAATAGTATTTATCTTTGCAGTATTTGTTTCCTCTTGTGGTTCCGAACACAATAGCAAACAAAACGCCTTCCTCATGGCGCAACAACTCGTTACCGAGAAACTAAAAGCGCCAACTACCGCAAAGTTCCCGGCTTATGAGGATAGATTTGTTACCGATAAAGGCGAAGGAAATTATACTGTTGCGTCCTATGTGGATTCTCAAAACTCATTTGGTGCTATGATTAGAAGTAATTTTAGAGTAGAGCTTAAGTACCTTAAAGAAAATAAATGGAATTCAAAAAATTTAACTATAGTGCCGTAGCTGATATTTTAAAAAATCCCCACCTGATCAATAAAAGCTTTCTTAGGCTTATCTTTCAACGTTTCATCATCAGTCAAATTAGCAACAATCAGCATATCAAAACAATCCTCAATACTCTCATTGAGAACCTGGCTCAATAAACAATTAAAAGCCCGGCAAAACGACAGGCAAAAATATACAACCGTTTGATGCTCCGACAAGTGGCTTATGTCCTTGCCGGAGCTATCGCGTTTTTTGGTAGTTGCGCTATCTTTAAAGCAGCTAGTTTTTTCACGTATTCACGGATATAAGTAAAAACGTTAATTATCTCCTCAAAGTCAAAATTAGCCTCAACTACTTCCCCAGTTACTTCCTCATTATTGAATGCAATAGCGACAAGGTTATACATCTCGTCTAAAACCTGCTGCCCCTGAATTTCACCGGTCCTTTGGTCTTCCTCGAATTTAACCAGGTGTCGCCAAAGGTTCATTTTTGGCTTTTTCGGCATCCTGTAAGTTTTTCCGTTAATTGTGATTTGTGGAATATCCACTATAAAACCCCCTTAAAATATGTACGAAGGCGGCACATTGGCCGCCTGTTAAGCTGTTGTGAAATTAGATAGCGTTGTACCTGCTGCCAGCTTCTGACCGTAGATATCAGTCACCAGACCACTGATAACTAGCATATAATCTGTCGCTGCTGCTAAATCGCTGGACGGGTTTATTGTGACAACTTTCTTGTCCGTATCAATGGTAATGGCAGCGGCAACCTTACTGCCATCGGAAGCCTTAACAATGTAGAAATAATCACTGGTTAACTGGTTGTCCTTCAGAGCGTTATTGTAAGTAGCAGTTAGGTTAGCTGATACCACAACGCCGGTAGCAGCATCTGCCGGAACAGTAACCAACGTCAAAGCGTCAGGCTCAGTAATTGTGATCGGGACGGCATTAAACCAGTTTTCAATCACAGAAGCCGGGACTGCCGGGTCATCATCGTCAACTTCAAGCTGATACTCATTGTCGTAGTCACGGCGTAGGCCGACGTACATCATTTTCATGTTATTAAAAGTAGTTTTATCTGCCTTAGTCTTATAGCTGGTGTCCGGCAGGGCAAACTGGCCCTTCAAATACCACACATACCTGTAGGCTCCGTTAGATTTCAGACTCCTAAATCCGATGGCCACATACTTAGGGTTATCTGTGGTTTTCTTTCTGACCACCCCCAGCGTAGTAGCATGTCCAAGCAACCAGGCTTTTTCGGACAAAGGTAAATTCGTAAACTCTAAAGTAGCTTCCTGTCTACCAACAGATACGGCATTTTCTGCCGGGCCGTCATCGGCGTAATTGGTTTCGATACTGCCGTTTGCCTTTGCATCAGCGGCAACGATACCCGTAATCGCTACAGGCGTATCATATGAGCAGCCACTTGATGTATCGGTCAATAGTTCCGCATAATGGAATTGATCAAGCCCTACTTGACTTGCTTCTGGCATATTTCTAACCCCCCAAAAGTTCTATTTCATATACTATTTGCCGCATTTTTTCAGTTTCAATGTAATCCTCTGTTTTGCTATACGGCAGGTTTAATTCCTTAAATTTATCCTGTATTAGTTTTTCCGTGGCCGGATCTTTAACTTTGGTATACAATTCAACCCGGTAAGTATCAACGGCAATGGCATTTTTATCGTCGGCCATAATATCATCGTTATTATAAAACTGATAAGTAATAAACGGAGGTGGCACACCAGGAGCCACAAACTCACCGTAAGCCACCGGCATACCCAGGCTTTTCAGAGCCGTATATAATTCAGCTTGTGTCATGCCGCTTACCCCCCATTTCGTATGATCTCCTTAATCCTGTCCGGCATAGTCAAGCCATACGTCCGATGTGCCGGATCGAGATGCGGGTAAGCTCTTACTCTGCCACCGTCAACCTTGGCATGGCCGTACTCCAGCAAATGCACACGGCGATAATGTTTTTTGTTCCATACAACATATTTCCTGTTGCCCGGAAGTGACTTGTCGGTTTTTACAAATGTTCGGGCATACTCCCCAGTATGCTTTGGAGCTAGTCTCTTAACCTCGGCCAGCACCAGATCGGCAGTATTTTTTACTTCGGCACCGATGGCGCTGGTTACATCTTCAGTGTATTCGCGGACAGCTTCAGCTATATAACTGGCAAAATCGTCTATATTAATCAGATCAGCCATCGGCAGCAACTCTTTCGCAAGTCAGTCGGGTTTTTTCTTTCGACTTACCAAATCCAGTCCTGATTATTCTGTATGTGATACCGTTGTGTTTCAGCCTGTTTTCTCCCTGATACTCCCTGGTATACATCTCAAATTTTCTCTCAGCGCGGAGTCCTGTCTGAGCGGCGTTATAAAACTCAGAGCTGCCAATGTCAAGTTGCTCAGCAAAAACCATGCGCTCGGTTGGCGTTTCTACCTGGTTGCCTATTTCGTCTTCGGCTATGGTTGTACCGATTAGAAATAGGGCTTGATCTGGCCTGCCCACTGTGTTTCACCTCCCACAGCCGTTATTTGAAAGTTAAAATTAAGCTTGGTAACTTGTTAGAGAAACGTGGTATTTCTCAGCACGAATTTTCAAGATTGACTGGCATTAGGCAGCCATCGGTAAATGAGATGTGCAGGAACCAAACCCAGCGCCTACCGCTAAATAATCTCGCTAAAATATGTGAGATACTTGACTGCGGTATTTTAGATATACTGGAGCTGGAAAACAGCGACCGTCAGGAATAACCTGACGGTATTTTTTATGTCTCTCCAGGCCTGATCATTAACAAACTAACGCACCTTCGTTAGTGCGGTTATTCATACTCCGGTTCGATCCAAGGCTCGGGTGGATAAGTCTGAACAACTACGCCTTCCATGCTGTTGAAATAGTCTAAATCTGCTTGAGTAAGCTGTTTTTCGTCGTAACGCGACAACCTGCGACCATTTATATCAACTTTTGGATCACCAAGTATTTGACCGCTAGGCAATGGTACTTCTGTGCTCTCAAAACTTTCCAAACTAGGCCATATGATGTAATAATATATCATGGTAAAACAACTCCTCTCTGTTTAAGTATTTTTTTAATAACTCGGTACTGTTTTTGCACTATGTTGTTACTAAGAAATTTTGAATATATGAGCATGTAGTACAATGTACCCACTAAAAAAGGTGCTCCACTTGTTTGAGATCCAATACGGCATCCTGCGAGGATAGCTGGATTAGCTGCGGTTATATTTCCATACAATTCCTTATCAATAATCATTTTACTTTTACCGAAAAAACCACTATAACTGTAAGTAAAAATATGTGGTGTGTATATATTAAACGGCCCAGCTGCTTTAGCTACTTGTGAATCTGCTGTTGGGCCAACATTTAAGCACCCACGCATATACTTTAGATAGGGACTCAAATTAGTTGACATATTAGGAGATGCGTTTATGACCAATCTATCTGTTACACCAATAGAGGAACCTAAAATAGTGCCTCCGCTGCTATTAATAACCCCTGCGGTAATAATCGTAAAATCATTCTGGACAGATAAAGCGTTTTTGATTGCGTCAGGTAAGACTATATAATCGTCATAAAAATCTATTCCAAAAGATGTTCTTGTTGGCCTATTTCCACCGACGCCAAATTCTCCATGATTGCCGTTTCCTGAATAATCAATCAAAGTATCGCCTAATTCACTACAACGGTATTCTGCAAGTAATCCAGTTCCGCTTATTCCTTCAATTCCCGTAGTTGTTGGTGTACCGAATATAATTTTCATATTAGCATCACCTAATACAATTCTACTTCAATGCTTACCGCTGTTCCCTGTCCGGCTATTACATCAACCAAGATAATTAAATTTTTAACAGAATTAACATCAACAACAACTACTTGAGGGAGTGGTTGGCCACTTATACCACCTAAAACAGATAGTAGATTAGCATCAATTGCATACCAATCATTAGATTCATCGTTTTTACTAAAGAAAGGTACTATACCAACCGAAGGAGCACTTCTTAAATCTGTTACAGTAGTTTTTATATAAATGTATGCTTTTGTTTTGCCTAGACATGCAATTTTTTCTATGCCAGAAAAAACATAAGCGTTATTAGCAGCAAAAATGGTGCCTGTACTAGCTGCTCCTGTTCCGACGACTTGAACATTAACAATACCGGCACTTCCACCTGCTCCGACAGTTCCAACGGCGGTAATAGCACAACCTTCTGCCCTTTGTGTTTCTGCTATACGTGCAACCCAAAGAGGCGCTGTAGTTGAGGTGGATAGGAAAATGTCGTAGTATTCTGCTCCTGTTGCCTGTGGAATTGTTACATCAATGGATTTATTAACTGTCGGCGTAACTGTTACCAAAGCACTTACACCAGCGGAACCGTAAGAATTTCCCGGAGAGACTCCAATGCCATGAGCAACTGCTGTCAATGTTCCTCCCGATACTGGGATTGCTGGTTGATCTGCTGCGGTTATTGTAATGGATGGTACTTTGTCTACTGCCGTGACGTTTGTCCGATGTGCTACTGGCTCAATTCTACTACCAGTTAGTTGGGTATTGATAGTGCCCGCCAACAGTGCCCGAACTGCCTCTAAAGTTGCCTCGGTTGATGGCGCCGCTATAATCTTGGCCAGCACTGCCTCCAAGGTTGTCTGTGTTGCAAAATCTTTGGCGATCAGTGTGTCCTGCTTCGCCTCAGTTGCTGGAGCCGCTATAATTTTCGCCAATATTGCCACCAGTGTGACCTCAGTTGCCAGTGTCGATAGGTCAATATCCAAGACATTAGCTATAGCCTCTATCTTATCCGCTATATTAACAGTCGTGTTGTCTTCTTTAAGCCTTCTCCCAGTTCCAGGGGACATTTTGTTTATATCTGACAAATAAACACCTCCTATCCGTCAGCGGCTATCTTTTCACAGGTTAGGCGGGTTTTTTCGCCCTTGCCTTCGGTCCTGATTATTCTGTAGACAATGCCTTCGTGCTTTAATTTTTCCTCATTTTGGTATTCAAACGAATATATTTCAAACCTTTTCTCAGGTCTTATGCCTGTAAGTGCAGCGTTATAATACTCAGAACTGCCTACAGACATTTCATTAGCGTATACTTCGCGCTCTGTCGATGTTTCGATCTGATTACCAATTTCATCCTCGATGTAGGTAGTGCTGACTAAACTGATTATCTGATTATGTCGCACTCAGCGCCACCCCCACGGATTCGTTACCGTCAACGTAAACCGTCCCGGCAACACTGTCATAACCCGCCTTGATTACGGCATAATTAAAATCAATACCTGTTTGCTTTGTGGTAAACACTGCAACGCCTTGGGAATTAGTTTCCTTGGCGTCATCGTCATTTTCGTTGATGGTTATCAGCGCGTCATCGACGGGCAAACCTTCTGCTGTTACGGTGAATACAACAGCGTAGCAGGCGTAATCAGTAGCAAGGCTAAGGTGCTGCTTTAGCATTTCGTAAGACTTAGCAAACCTGTCAGCATCAGGATTATCGTAACCAAAGTTAGCTTTACAATAAGTTGTTATTGCCCGCTTAATCAGCGGATCAGTTTCGTCTACAGCTAAAACACCAGACAAAGCTAGATCCGCTTTTGCGGCATCAATTAAGTCCTGTATTTCCCCAACAATACCAGCATCCGTTGTAGTTGTCCTAAGTGCTGCCTTAAGATCATTGATTAGCGCCATGATCTAGACCACAAGGTAAGAATCTACTACTGAACCATCCAAGGCACTGTTCAGGTCAATGGTATTGCTCTCTATGGCCGTTGCACTTATGGTTATTGTTGGCTCAGTGACTTCTCTGACATTCCCCAAAAAAGTCATGCCAGGGATAAATGTATTGTGTGCCAACTTATATGGTAGCCCCAGCTTGTCATTCCAGCCTACAGAAACAATGTCGTAGGGAACACCGGCAGTTGTGTTTGCCGATGCAGCAGCCGTAGTGATGCCAGAGCAGGTTCCGTTGTCGATGGCTATGTTTAGAGTAGCATCATTGGCCGCTGGAACAAGCCTGGTAAGAATAACCTTGTCAGTAGCCCCAGATACTGCAAATAGAGCAGTAACAGCAGCGTCAGCAGCCAAGGCGGTTCTAATTTTTCCTGCTATGGCAGAAGCGTCGTCACCTACCACACCTGCAGTTGTATCATCTGATGTTGGCGCTGCTGTTAGGCCGGCACAGGTGCCATTATCAATACTCACATTCATCGTTGCATCGTCGGCAGTTGCAGCTTTTCTGGTCAATGTAATCACTGCATCTGCACCACCAATAGTAAACCATGCTGCTATACCAGCATCAAGGCCCATAGCGGTCTTGATTTTACCGGCTACTTGTGCAGCGGTATCGTTGTTGGCCACTGCAACAGCCAGAGTGACAGGGCTTCCGGTCATCCCCGCGGCAGTGACTACAACAGCAGCGTCGCCAGCTCCAGCAACTTCTATGGTCCCGACCACTGTAGCTGTTTCAACCTGACAAGTTCCTATAACCGGAACGGCTATGGTTTTTGGACTTCCGGTTATGCCTGCTGCAGTCACCACCACGGAGGCGTTACCGACTGCCGTAATCGTTCCTGCCGCCGTTGCTGTCTCTACCTGGGCAGTAGGTGTATGTGTCTGCACGGGCAGGGCAATACTGTCAACCTCTTTGAATGCTTTGGCCCCTTGTACTGTGGTGTTTCCGTTTAGTGCAAGCGTTTCTGTAATAGTCGCTCCGGCATAGTTTTTGCCGGTAGCCACAACATTTCCAGTTATACCAGACACATTTCCGACAATTGATAGCGCCCTTGGAACTGCCGGTTCAGTAATTCCGGTTATTTTTGTCTGCGTGGCCGCTGTTAGATTAGTCGCTGCCAGAACCCCTGCTGCGCTGGCCGCTACTGCATCGGAGGCAGCAACCTGAAAATGGGCAAGAAAGGCGCGGTCCATGACCACGCCTTTTATATCAGTTTTAATCATGCCTAACGCAGGTTCATATCCTACTCTCATTATTCATACCCCCTGACTACGCCTTCTTGATGCGTAAAAATCCATTTTTAGAAACTACGTTACCACCAAGGAATACGCTGCCCCGGTGTGCAATCATGCCCTGCTTAAATTTATAATCAGTGCTGCGTTGGATATCCATACCTGAGAAAATAACTAACTGGTAGTTACTCAGTGGTCCGTATGCCATGCAATACTGGCCTGTGGTAGTTGCACTTGCAGTTACAGCTTTACACGCGCTGTTGATGATGTAGGGAACACCGTCTATGGTACCTACGTTACCATTTCCTTTTACGTCGTGTATTTTTTGACCATCGGAAGTCCTGAGTTGCGCAAAAGATTTCAAGTCTACTTTGTTCAAAATCAAAACAGCAGCGTCCTCGACGTCCTCATCTCCACCAAAACCAAACATGATATCAGATAATGTATTTTCGTCGATAGCTGTTAATTCCATATCTGTATCAGCGTCAATAGCTGCAGCAGCAGTGGAGAAAATACCTGCTAGTCTGTTAGTTGCACCTGTGCCGACCAAAATTTCACGGGTAACTTTTTTCCGGGACGCTACGGTGATACCTTTAATTACCTCAGCGTCATAGTTAGCGGCAGGTAACTTTTGCAATTCCTCGGTATCCTCTGCGTAAGCTGTTACTTTTGACTTATTGATCGCCGCATAAGCAAAAGTAGGTTCTGCAGTATTGTAATCGTCGCCCTCGTCTGTGTAGTCCCCTTCCCCATAACCTTCCAGGTAAGGTTGTTTATAAGACTCACCACCCATTAAGGTTTTAGAAGCTACCCTATCAATAAGACTCGACACCTTGTTAAAGGTAGGCCTGATATCTGTTGCTGTTTGACTTGGGAGTAAAACAGTTCCAGCGGCTACAGTTACAGAGTTATTAAGTTTTAAAGCAGTGCCGCGCGCTTCCGCTTGTCTTTGTGCTTCACTTGCAGTAGCGTCCATCCTGTCAACTACCTCGGCACCTGTCGGAAGTGTTACAGAGCTTGCAGCAAGGTTTGTAACAGTGCGCTTATCTTTCAAAGCGTTCAGGTTCGCCTGTGCTAAGCAGGCTGCGTCATACTGCGCGTCAAGTGCTTCCATTTCTTGCATTTTGGCGTTAGCTTCATCAGCTTTTCCTTCACTAATCAAAGCCTGGGCAGCATCCATCAGTGCTTTCCTCTGCGCTAAATATTGTTCTTTAGTCAAAATTCCTACCCCCTAATTTTAATAATCTTAATCTCGCCTGAGCAGTTTTAAGCTCTACTATCTGGTCAGGTTCAGCAGTTACGGTCTGCTCTTTAATCATTCTTTTAGCTTTTTCCATCTGTTCAGCACTCGGCAAGGCAAAGGTGCTTGCTGCTAATTTTCCCAACATCCCATTGCCACCAGAGAACATGACAGCATCAATCATGCCTTTTTCTTTCGCCTGTTCTGCGGTCAACCAGGTTTCTGCTTCCATCATCGCTAAAGCTTCCTCTTTGGTCATTCCTGTTTTTGCCATGTACGCTGCAGCTATTGACTCGTCTGCCGTGCCAAGCATACCTACCACTTGTTCAAAGTCCTTGCGGTTGCCCTGGGCACCCGTCCATACACAGTGGACCATCATTAAAGCTGTGGGTGACATTTCACAGTATCGGGCCATTGCTATTACGCTGGCTGCACTGCAAGCTTCGCCAGTGATATATATTTGTACATCGCCTTGGTGTGACCTGAGCATTGTGTATATTTCTGATCCGACGTCAATCACACCACCGGGACTGTTTATAAACACGTCTACCGCTTCTCCGGTCTTCTTACACTCGTTTAAAATTGTTTCAACATCAAGCGGGCAAGTACAATCCATTTCGAACCAGTCGTAAAACCATTTATAATCATTTGGGATGATAGCGCCTTTAATGTTTATCCTTCCCAATCCTTAACCTCCGATCTATTAGACTGTGCTCAGCAATTTATCTACCGCGATTAGTATTTCTTTGTCATTATCGCCACCCAATCTAGCGACTAAATTTTTAACCTGATTAACTACTGCGGTATCCAACCTTCTTACATAAGTATCGCCCTCAGGTACCGGTGGTAAATTCATCACTGCCCGCCACTCATTCAAACTCATAGCGCCCCGGTCAACCATCTGGACAAGATTTAATTTTGTCGCCATAGAAGCGTATTGTAAATTCGATGCACTAAAAACAATCTGATTCCCAAAAGCTCTTTCACGCCTACTGAATATTTTTCTGGTGTACTCGTTAGCTAGTTGTGTAGCTATCGCCTCCAGGACTGACTCCCAGTAGCTGTTCCATTGGTCCTCAGTAAATTTGCTCTGGATTATATCCGTGTTAGTTCCAAAAAGCGAATAAATGCGCTGCAGTGTCTTGTCCATTTGACTTGCGTTCGGAACGTAATCCTTAGGGTCTACTTGTTTGGCGTCATACTTCGCGTCTGCTGCAGCTGCCCCGCCTACGTCGGAATTAATGGATAAATAGTTATCGACGAATTCCTTTGTGGCTTTTTTGATGTCTTCGGGCCTGAGTGTGGACGTGAATTTCAACAACCACTTTATAGCACCGCTGTTTTTTACAGCCTTTACAATGCCCTGGTCTGTTGTTGTGACAATTTCCATTAGGCTCGTAAGTGCCGGGGCGATAGACTCGCCAAAAATATCATTATCGACAAAGTCCCTGCGAATATGGATAATATCACTGTATGGATAAGTAAACATTTTACCGTTTTTAGTAAAAAACCTTAAATACAAAGTTGCCGAACTGTCATAAATAGCCTCTACTGAAACTGCTGGTATCGGGTAAATCTCTACCGCGTAACCGGTTGCATCCCGCACTAAAAGAGCAAAAGCATTATTGTTAATTGCTAACTGATTGGCCATTTTCTCTTGCAACATCTGCCCTGTCATGTACGGGTTAGGTTCTTCAAGCAGAAATCTCAAATATGCGTCAGGGTTAACCTTAAAACCGTTAGCATCATTCCTGATATGCTGCCCTACGAGTTTACCTATAGCTGTCGCCATCGGACGGATGCACGACCTTACAATGTCAGACTGGTATAACTGCCCGTTCCAAGAGTAAAACCCGTTACCACGTTCAGTAACGAGTTCAAATCTTGTTGCAGTAGGCGACTTGTTAAATAGCTTACCGAAAAATTTCTTTATCCTCACTTTAACACCTCAAATCACATCGCTATAACTTCACCAAACCGACTGTCTAACAAAATAACTTTCTTGCCCGTCTTTTCGGCAAGCTCCTTCTCCATTTCATGTAAATCCTCTATTTTGTACTGACGGATCAATCTTATAATTAAGGTTGTGCAGTTTTTATCTATCTCCTTAGCCCCTTCTAGCAATTAAAACACCTCCTATATCCTGTTTACATACTCTTCGTAATGCCTCTCGGTTAATGTCACATAAGCGTTTAACAAGCTAACAGTACCATCAATCCTGCGACGCTGTTTGCTTGTCTTAATAGGCTGTATATTGTCGTTTTTATCTACCTCTATGGCTGTATTAGTGAGGCACCATTTAAGAATTGGGTTATTATTATAGTTTATCTTCTTAGCTTCCAGGTCAGCCCCCATTAATTTCATAGGGCCTGATAATGTTTTCTTTCCTTGGATAATTGGCTCCATTGAATCTTTTCCAAATATTCCTTGCATTTCTTCAACCCAATAGGTAGCAGACCAAGAATCATAACCAACCCACGGAATATATATATCAAACTCATTTTGCATTTCATTAAACCACTCAGTGACATATTTATGATGGACCTTATTGCCCGGTGTAGTCCTTAATAATCCGTTGTCGCGCCAAATATCATAGGGTATCTTGTCTTCCTTTACCCTAATTTCTAAGAGATCCTCGGGTAAAAAGTACATTTGCAAAACATATATAGTTTCGTCATTAGGAACCATAAATAAAACCGTTGCGCAGGTTAAATCAGTAGTACTGGAAAGGTCAGCCCCACCAATCCCATACCTCGGCTTCAACGCTTTTATATCAAATGTTGCAGTATTGTTTACCTGCTCAAACGTAAGCCACGCCTCGCTTGTAGTCTCACGTATGTTGAATTCTTTGCACACTAGGTTTTTAACAAGCATCGGGTTAGCCTTAGCTTTTTCCACTTTTGCAAGCAAAGTCTTTTCGTTCTTTATTGTTCCAAGTCCCGGATTAGCTTTCTTGTAGCACTTAGGATCAAGCCATTCTTTACGGGAATCAAGCTCATAAATAAAAGCTATAAAGTGTTCATCCTTATAGCCACTGGGATCAAAATATCCGTTTATTACTCTTTCTGCTTCTTCGTACTTTTGATCGTATATGTCTTCCCTGATAGTGCCGGCAGTTGAGGTCTCAAAAAGCAGTGACTGCTCTCTGGCGGTCACACCATCAGCTATTATGTCAAATAACGCTTTGCCATTTTTCCACTGGTGGATTTCGTCCATCAGGGCGCCGTGAATATTTAGCCCGTCTAGTGTGTCGCTATCGCTGGCAAGAGGTTTAAATACGCCATCATTAAAATCTTCACTGCTTAGTTCAGCCACCAGCGCCTTAATTCTTTTTCTCAGTGCCGGTGACTTCTTAACCATCCGTTTTGCTTCTTGCCAAATAATCTTTGCCTGATCGCGCTTGGTTGCTACCGCGTATATTTCCGGGCCAGCCTCCCCGTCACCAACCAAGAGATACAGGCCTACACAGGAGGCTATCAGAGATTTACCGTTCTTTTTTCCGACAATCAAAACGGCTTCGTTGTATTTCCTATTGCCGTCTATACCGATAAAACCGAATACAGCAGCCAGCATAGCTTTTTCCCATGGCTCCAAGACTACCGGCTTACCGCCCATTTTGCCCTTTGAATGCCTGCAATAGTTTTCGCAAAACTCTATTACATGATTAGCCCTTGCCGGGCTGTAAAAATATTCGCTATTCGTATCAGTCAAATCAAAGACAAGTTTTTTATATGTCCGGCGGATCTTATCGCAAACAATTTCTTGACCTGATTCTATAAGTTCCCAATATTCAAGTATCGGGTTATAAGCAAGCGGATACTTAATCATCCCTACCATTTACGAACTCGTCGAATCCGTCACCTTTTTCTTTGTTGCTTACAGGGGGCTTAGGTAACAGGTCAGTTAGTTGTTTAATTATGCTAGTGTGATTTTTAATCATTGTGTTGTAAACTTCTACGTGAGATGATTTTTTGATGCCGGACTGATTAGCTCCATTGGTGTATTTTTCCGTTACGCCATTTTTATTAATGTGTTCTTGTAGCTCAGCCAGGGTTACAGACATGAAGGCGGCGTTTTCAATTAGAGAACGAACAGCCTTTTTTGTCTTCAAATCTATCTTACTGAAAATACTGGTAAGTTTTTTTATCTCGGCCTTAACTTTTTCATTTCTTTCAAAATCACTATAAAGCTGTTCATCTTCCAACTAAAAACACCTCCTTTCCGACTACACCCCCTCATGGGGGCGACCTGTGCGTTACGTGAAGG
>Ga0209318_1000616_pt1 | contig 32889 bp, 30 predicted proteins | sample RifGroE1_FD_183999 | JGI IMG/M metagenome (GOLD analysis project Ga0209318, IMG submission 183999) | Groundwater microbial communities from Rifle, Colorado, USA - Groundwater E1 (SPAdes) (version 2) | ecosystem: Environmental > Aquatic > Deep subsurface > Groundwater | place: Rifle, Colorado... | reverse complement strand
TTTAATATTTTCAGGCATGTTTATAACAACCGGTCAGTAGTTCGTAACTTGCTGATCAGTACATCAATCCCTCCGTCAGAAGGACTTGAACCTTTTATATGATTTCACCCCTTTTGTCAACAGGAAAATCATTAATTTTTAAAAATTGAATCATAATTTGAATTAAAGGGAATTTTTTTAGTTTTTCCATTTTTATCGAATATTACACCTTCACCCCATCGAATCATATCCGGTGCTTCATTTGAAATCCATATCTTCATTCTATCTAATATACTGGTAAATTTTGCGATTATTCTCATTAAACGTAATTCATCTTCAACAACATCTTCTTTATAAATCTCTTCAAACTTAACATCCGGTTCAACAAGTAAAAAAGGACAATAAATAGATATCTTAATCTGGTTCAGAGGATACAGCAACTTAGCATACAATGTTACCGGAACACTTTGATCTTTTATCAAATTGTAAGAAATTACCTCAGTACATTCCTCTTTACCAGCATAAATATCTTCGATCATCCCTTCAATCGTCTTTTTCACTTTAGAATAAAACATTATTTGTCACCCTTATAAAAAATCTATTATGTAATAATCACATAATACAAAATTAACAAAAAAAAAGATTTAAATTTACATTTTTTTTTAATCTTATTTTTCTAACATCTTTTTTAAATAATTACCCGTATATGATTTAGTACATTTAACAATATCCTCGGGAGTTCCGGCAACTAAAACTTCACCACCTTTTGTTCCACCTTCAGGACCAAGATCAATGATATAATCAGCAATTTTAATAACATCTAAATTATGCTCAATGATTATCATAGAATTCCCCTGATCAACTAACCTGTTTAATACCGTGACTAACTGCTTAACATCCGAAAAATGAAGCCCTGTTGTAGGCTCATCTAAAATATACAATGTTTTTCCGGTCTGTCTTTTCGATAATTCATCTGCTAATTTAACCCGTTGCGCCTCACCACCTGAGAGTGTTAATGCTGATTGACCTAATTTAATATACCCCAATCCGACATCATTTAATGTTTCTAATTTTCTTTTTATAGAAGGATGTTTATCAAAGATTACAACAGACTCCTCAACAGTCATATCAAGAACATCTGCAATTGAGTAACCTTTGTACTTTACTTCCAATGTTTCACGATTATACCGTTTTCCATTACAATTTTCACATTTTATATAGACATCGGGCAGAAAATGCATTTCAATTTTTATTTGCCCATCACCCTGACATTGCTCACACCGCCCCCCCTTTACATTAAATGAAAATCTGCCGGTCTTATATCCTCTAATCTTAGAATCCTCTAAAGCGGCAAATAAATCACGTATATAGGTAAAAACACCTGTATATGTAGCTGGATTTGATCTGGGTGTTCTACCTATAGCCGATTGATCAATATTAATAACTTTATCAATATTTTCCCACCCATCTATTTCAGTAATTGTGCTAATAGTTGATGCCTTTCTTAATTTAGAAATTAATAATGGATAAATTATATCATTAACTAAAGTCGATTTTCCTGAACCGCTAACACCGGTTACAATTGTCATAACACCAAGAGGAATTGAAATATTAATATTTTTTAAATTATGTAAATCAGCTTTCGTAATAACAAGATTTTTCCCGTTTCCGGATCTTCTTTTTTCCGGTACAGCAATTTGATTAGCTCCGGACAAAAATTTACCAGTAATGGAATTAGGGTTGTCTTCAATCTCTTCGGGAGTACCTTGAGCGATTATGTCACCGCCGTGTTCACCTGCTCCGGGTCCAAGTTCAACAACATAATCAGCAGCCCTGATTACCTGTTCATCATGTTCAACAATTATTAATGTATTACCAATATCACGCAATTCCAATAATGTATTCAATAATCTGTCATTATCTCTTTGATGTAACCCTATAGTAGGTTCATCCAAAATATACAAAACCCCTACTAATTTTGAACCTATTTGAGTTGCCAGCCTGATTCTTTGCGCTTCACCACCTGACAAAGTAGCAGCTTTACGATCGAGGGATAAATACTCTAAACCCACATCGATTAAAAATCGAAGGCGAGCCTTCACTTCTTTTAATATCTGGGCTGCTATTTTTGTTTTATTTTCATTAAGAACAAGTGAATCAAAGAAACCGTAACAATCACTGACTGATATAGTCGTGATCTGATGGATATTTTTATTTGCAATTTTTACTGACAAAGCTGTTTTATTAAGTCTCTTCCCTTTACAATCCGGACAAACCTGATATGTCATAAATGACTCAAGCCAGTCACGCACTCCATCACTTGTTGATTCCTTAAACCGTCGTTGCAAATCAGTAATGATTCCTTTAAACTTACCCCGATATGCCCAGACACCGGTTTTACCTTTTGATTCATATCTAAAATCAATATCATCATCTGATCCATTCAATATAATATTTTTATGCTCTTCTGATAAATCTTTAAATGGAGTATCTAAACTGAAATTAAAATGTTTTGCTAATGCCTTAATGTTTCCAAAAACAACATTATGTCGTGGAAGATGGCTTAAAACTGCACCTTCGCTTAAAGACAATGTTTGATCCGGGATGATTTTATCAAGATCAAACGCATTTATTTCGCCTAATCCATGACATTTTCCGCAGGCTCCCTGAGGATTATTAAATGAAAACAACCTTGGTTGTATTTCCGGATAACTTATCCCGCAATCGATACACGAAAAATTTTCTGAAAACACAGTGATTTCATTATTACATTCAATAGTGACTAAACCGGATGATAATGACAGTGCAGTTTCTACCGAATCGTTCAATCGTTGCCTTATTCCCTCTTTAATAACAATTCTATCTATAATGATATCAATATCATGTTTCTTCTGTTTATCAAGTTTTATATCATCTTCTAATTGAAAAATTTCACCGTCAACTTTTACCCGTGTGAAACCTGAATTTCTGGCATCATCAAATACTTTTTGATATTCACCTTTTCTGGCTCGCGCAACCGGTGACATTATAACAAGTTTTGATTCATCCGGAAAACTCATAATCTGATCAACAATCTGATCAACGGTTTGAGATTCAATTATTTTTCCACACTTATAACAATGTGGAGTACCAACTCTGGCATATAACAATCGTAAATAATCATAAATTTCAGTTATCGTTGCTACAGTCGATCTCGGATTTTTATGAGTTGTTTTCTGTTCAATTGAAATAGCCGGACTTAAACCTTCTATATAATCTAAATCAGGTTTTTCCATAAGTCCTAAAAACTGTCTGGCATAGGCTGATAAAGATTCTACATATCTTCTTTGACCTTCTGCATAAATTGTATCAAAAGCAAGCGATGATTTACCTGAACCTGATACACCTGAAACAACTATCATTTTATCTCGCGGTAATATCACATCAATATTTTTTAAGTTATGCTCCCGTGCACCTTTAATGATTATACTTCTATGTGGATCCATTTAATAACCTCATAATATTAATAATATATTACTCAATTTTACTATTTCTATTCCAAATATGCTATATTTTTATAATTATATTTCGATATATATACTAGAGTTTAATGCAGAATCCATTTTTAAAAGTATTTTTGCACAAAATTCAACAGTCAATAATTTTTTAAACATCCAAGGTTGGGAATATGAGTTTATCTAAAGTAGTAGCAGTCAATAAAGAGAAATGTGTTAATTGTAGAGAATGCGTAAACAAATGCCCTATAAAATACTGTATTGAAACCGATGGAAAATCGGTAAAAATTAATGACGATCTCTGTATTGCGTGTGGAAACTGTTATAAAGCCTGCCAATACGAAGCAATAAGTATCGTTGATGATTTTTCAGAATTCCTTGATGCAATTAATAAAGGTGAAAAATTATGCATTATTCTATCGCCTTCTGTAATTATTGAATATAAAGAAGATTACAAAAAATTAATAACCTACCTGAAAAGCACCTGGGCATTAACAGAGATTTACGACGAGGGATTAGGCGCCGAAATTTCTGCACATAAATATATTGAACATATAAAAAAAAATGGAGTTTCCCCCCTTATATCACAACAATGCCCAACCATTGTTGAATTTATCAGATCATATAAACCAGATTTAATACAATATCTCGCACCAATTCAATCACCAGCTGTGATATTAGCAAAATACATTAGAGATGAATTGAAATTTGATGGTAATATTGCATATATTGGTTCATGTCTTGCAAAAAGAAGAGAATTTAAAGACCCTGATACTGATGGTGTGATACAATTTAATATAACAATGCATAACCTAAAAAAATATATTGAAATGCATAAAATTGATCTAGGTAAATATCCTAATAGTAAGTTTGCATTAATCCCATCTGAAAACGGATCTGTTTTTTGCAGAGCAGGTGGAATAAAAAAAATAGCAAACAGAATATATGACAAAATAAATATCAGAGGTGTTGAGGGATATGATATCTATGGTACATATTTTAATGATTTACAAAAAAATATTGATAGTAAATTTAAAAAGCTCCCATTAATAATCGACTGCTATAACTGCTCAGGGGGATGCTTTAATGGACCTGCCTTAGAAACAGAATTGACGTATGAAGAGAAAGAATCAATTATTCAATCAAGATTGGATGAAGGAATTACAAAATACAAATCAAGTCAAAAAGCCCAGAATACTATTGAACAATTTATAAAAAATATTAAAGAAGCAACATTTGAAAGAATATATTTTTCAGAATCACCAAAAGTTATAAATACAATGAGTGTTGAAAAAATCATTAAATCATTTGACAACACCTCATTAAAATACCCTCAGGATTTTGTTTGTACCTATTCAGGATATGATAATGCAAATCAATTTGCAACTGCAGTTGCAAATAAAATAACCAATAACAATGTAAGTCGAAAATATTTAGAAAATGCTTATAGAATCCTTATTGAAAATAATTATGATATTTCAAATGAAATATCATCAACAACAATCGAAATGGAAGCCTCAACACGTTCTATCGTTGTTCTTGCAGAAAAAGCGATCTCAACATTTAACTTAATTCTATCACTAACAGAAAAAGTAAAAAAGCACATTTCAAAATTAAAAGGAAGTTCAAATGAATTCAGTCCGATAGTTAATGCAATTTCTGAGATTTCAGAACAAATTAACCTTTTATCATTAAATGCAGCAATTGAAGCATCAAGAGCCGGTGAAATGGGAAAAGGTTTTGCTGTTGTTTCTACAGAAGTTAGAAAACTTGCTGATAAAACAAAAACAGAAACAGAAAAACTTATTCCATTAACGCAAACGAGTGCCGAATCGATTGAAAATATGAATGACGAAATTGAAAGTCTCGACTCATCGACCCATGAATTTGCTCAAGCTATAGAAACTCTTCATAAATCAATATCAGAAGTAAATGAAGCAATTCAAAACCTTGGAAATATGTCAAAGAAACTATCATCTAAATAATAATATCAAGACCATCAGATTTTTTCTGATGGTCTTTGCTCGTATTAAATTTCTTTTGAATATAAAAAGGACATAACTCACCAATTGAATTTGCCACTGTTGCATAAGGAATAATTCGTTTAGTTACAAGCCCCCATTTAGTACATGTATAAATAAAATACTGCCCTAACCCAGATTTTTTGGATAAATACGAACAAGTATGACAATTTACTATAATTTTGTTATCATCCATTATGTATTGTAATTATATAATTTTGAAATTTTATCATAATAATCAATACATTTTCTAACATATTTCCTTTTTTCACTATATGAACCATAATAAAATGATCTTTTGAAACCATACACAATAATATTTCGAAGCATATCATTATTGATATTAAAATTAGCAACAGCAAGTTTTATTTCATTACAAACTGTAGTATCAGAAACTAATCTATTATCAGTACATAAACTAATTGAAATATTATTTTGAAGCATTTTTCCAAGTGAATGCTGCTTTATATCGGTCAACTCAGGTGTTGTTTGCAAATTACTTGTTAAACACACTTCTATAGTTATACGCCTGTCTGCAATATAATTAGTTAAATCTCTAATATATTTTTGTTTATCTTTTATATTTTCATCATAAATCTTATTCTCATCAAAAAGAAATAAACCATGACCAATTCTATCAGCATGACATTTTGTTATTGCTAAAAAAATAGATTCCGGCCCATACGCTTCACCGGCATGAACGGTTTTATGAATAAAATTATTGTGAGCAAAATTATAGGAATCGGTATGATTTGAAGCAGGATACCCGTATTCGCTTCCGGCAATATCAAAACCAACAATTTTAATATCAGTTTTATCTCTTAACTGAACTGTAGCTTTAACAAGTTCTAAAGATGCTAATTTGATTTTTTCTTCTATAGTAGAGTATTTATGGATTTCAAAAAAATCCCGATAATATTCAGAAAAGTATTCATTACAAAACCTCATGGCACATACAATAATACCATACGAAAAGTTTGGTTCATCAGAATTTAAATGTGAATTGATCTCATTTTGAGCTTTTCGTAAACCATTATCCACACTTGTCATTATTTCCTCAAAAGAAAAACCTTTTCGTATATGTAATTGTGGAGCAAAACGAACTTCAATATACCTGACACCTTCATTGAAATTATCATATACCAATTCATAAGCAACCCGTTCCATGGATAACGCATCATTCATAATCTGTGTTGTATAAGAAAACCCCTTTAAATAATCATTTAAAGAATCATATTTATCTTTAAAAACGACTTTTCTTAAACCATCTTCTGAAAAGGACGGCAAATCAATACCTTTTAATGTTGCAAGTTCAATTAAAGTAGAAAGACGTAACGATCCGTCTAAATGAACATGTAAATCTGTTTTAGGAATTGCCTTAATAAATTCATCTGAAAAATGACTCATAAAACACCCTTTAAAATAAAAATATTTTTAAAAAATAAAAAAAAATTACATACCATTTTAATCTATTAAATATATATTTTCAATACGATATTATTATGATATTATAAATAATTGTTTAAACGGGGTTGATTATGCCAAAGATACTTATAGCTGATGATAAAAATGAAAATAGATTTGTTTTAAAAAACTTTTTCAAACTATTTGGAAATGATTATACAATTGAAATTATTGAAGCAGGTTCTGCAAAAGAATCAATTGAACTGATTGAAGCCCACAAACCTGATCTTGTTTTAATGGATATTAAAATGGAAAGTGAATTTGCAGGTTTTGATGTAGTAAAACATATTAGAGAAAGAAGTGAATATTCTTCGATTATTATCTGGGCAATAACAGCTCATGCACTTGAGGCACATGACTCAGAAGCTTCAGACCAGGAAAAATGTTTAAATGCCGGTTTTGATGATTTTATTTCAAAACCATTTGATCCGGTTAACCTTCTGCTAAAAACATCAAAATTATTAAACATGGCAATACCCGAAAACGTTAAGAAAAAAATAGGTTTAATCAGCTAATCGGCAGCATTATTAATTGAATCAATAATCACTTCAAATAATTCATTCATCTTTTTTACAAATAAAGTCCTCGGTAATTTTGACATTCTAAAACTTGTTGCACCGGGATGTCCTCCACCACCAATATATTTAGTACCAAATATTTTTTTCAAATCATTTTCAAAATTTCTTAAATCAATCCCTTTATACTGTGATGATCTTCTTATTTTTACAAGATATTGTTTTTTAATGTCATCATAATAACAAAAAACACCAATTTTGCCGGCATTTTCAGGAAGCATATTCGCTATATCACTTGATATTTTATTAAGAATACAGGAAGCATCACCATTTTCTGCCAAGGATTCATATTTACCAATCATCGGTAAAATAAGAAGCCCTACCCCATTTTTATATAAAGCACCATCAACAAGATTTGACATAGTAACAAGTTTCATTTCACTCATTTTATTAATCGTATCAAAAACCTCATTAGCAGTTCTCATATGCGAAGATTGTCCCCAGGTAAGATTATTGAGTCGTTCTGATAAAAAATTAACCCATTTATTATAATTATTTTCATTTACAAGAAATTTACCAAATTGAGTATCATAACACATACCAACTAACAAACTTAAGACAATATTTCTTGGAAAATAGGTAACAAGTTCATTTGTTCGAGTACTTTTAGTTGCAATTATTTGAAAAAATTCTGCAATCATATCACAACAGGAATTAGCTTGAAAAAAAATAGTTTCAGATCCTGAATATATCTGTTCACTATCTCCTCCAAAATGATGATCGATCTCAATTGATTTTTTTTGTATATAACCATCCCACACTTTAAATATTTTTTTATAGTCAGGTAGAAGTCGATATGTAGGAGTATCACAAGTAACAAAAACGAACTCTTCTTTCTTTAAATGTTTTAAAACAGTAGAAACGTCATAAATTATTTTAATATGATTATATTCAGCAATTTTAATTAAAAAGTTCAAATTATAATCATAACCATTCGGTAAATAAACAACACTTTTCTTTTCTAAGGAGTTTAAAAACAATGCTAAAGCAATACTCACCCCTATAGCATCAGGATCCGGACTAAAATAAAAAAAGAAACTTGTAGAATCATTAATCATATCAAGAATTTGAAATGTTTTTTTTATAAATTCCTCTTCATTAATCTCAATCTTATTCATCATATTCCTATTTCGTCATAAAATAACTTTGAAATTATAATATTAAATTTCAAAAAATACTAATTTTTTTTTGAAAAATGTAATTATTTACGATATTTTAAAATTTTAAAACTACAAAAATTACAATATTTCTTTTATCAATATAAATCAATATTTTTTATTACGATTTCATTTATATACTTTTAATTCCGATACTTATAGTCAACTAACAATAATTGAAAGATATAAAACTTGTGAGAAAAAAATGAAAAGTATATTATATACTAATACCAGAATTACAAACAGAAATAATCTTGATATAAAAGGTACATTGTCCTTTGATTTTCATAATAACATTATCTCAGAAGTTATAATGATAAATAACATCTCATTAAATGGACTTCAAATTGTTTTTTCAAATAATTATTTTTTATATACTATATTGGAAATCAATGAAAAGAATGATTTTATATTTGATATAGAATTTAATTTACATACATATTCAATTAAAATAAAATGCACGATTAATTGGATTAAAATTATAGATATTGGAGAAAAATCGTTTTACGTATTACTGGGAATTAACTATGAAAGAAACAACTTCATAGAAAATAAACAGAATTTAATATCACTATTAGTTGATATTAATATGACTAATTTCTACCTTGGAAAAATCGAAAATATAGAAGAATCATTAATAGGGTAATTTATCGTTCATACTAACCTTTAAATATCCGAAAGGTATAAACTGATAAAATAATTAAATTTTTAATGTTCACAAATTGAACTAAAATCTTTCATAATACTTCTCTTGAAATTTTTCCGATTTTACTATATTATAGAAAAATTAGCATCACATAATTCATAATACAAGTTAATAATTGACTTAAAGGACGATCTTAATGAATACATTTTTATCTTATAAAGAACTAACTAATTCTATAAAACAAAAAAAAATCTCTTTCAAAGAATACTATGAAACATTACAACAAAAAATCATATCAAATGATAAAGAAATCAACTCATTTATTACAGTCAATGAAAAGGTATTAGATCAGGCATCTGAAGCTGATATTCGAATTGCAAATGGAACAAACAGATTACTAGAGGGGATGCCTCTTGCTGTAAAAGACAATATTGCTGTTTATGATATGAAATTAACATGCGGATCAAAAATGCTTGAAAATTTCACTCCACCGTATCAGGCGACTGTGATTGACAGATTGCAGAATGCAGGAATAATTTTTACCGGTAAAACAAATATGGATGAATTTGCCATGGGTTCAACTACTGAAACATCACACTTCGGCGTTACAAAAAATCCGGTAAATCACAATTTTGTTCCCGGTGGTTCTTCGGGAGGATCGGCGGCAGCTGTTGCAGCAGGTTTTTCACCTGCTGCATTAGGCAGTGACACAGGCGGGTCTGTAAGACAACCTGCAAGTTTTTGTGGGATTGTCGGTTATAAACCTACATACGGATTACTATCACGATATGGATTGACAGCTTTCGGGTCAAGTCTTGATCAAATCGGTACCCTTTCATTAAATTGCGAAGATGCAGCTTTATTAACTGCTTCTATGTTAGGACTTGATAGTAAAGATTCAACAAGTTCATCAATTGTACCTGAAAATTTTTATAATTTTCAATCCATAACTATTAAAGGTAAAAAATTTGGAATCATTGCAGAAACTATGTCGGAACACACTGATCCCCAGGTAAAATCTATAATTAATGCTAAAATCAAAGAAATTGAAAAACATGGTGGCATTGCTGAGGTTGTTTCTATCCCCGAATTAGAGTACGGTGTAAGTATATATTATATTATTGCTCCCGCTGAGGCAAGTTCTAATTTATCAAGATTTGACGGTATACGATATGGCTTACAAAATAATACAGACAAAAACATTGATGTTAAAACGCTTGTCACAAAAACAAGAACTGAAGGTTTCGGAAGCGAAGTAAAACGAAGAATAATTACCGGTAACTTTGTATTATCCTCAGGATATTATGATGCGTATTATAAAAAAGCTCAAAAAGCAAGAATTCTACTTTCTGATAAATTTAAATCTTTATTTAATACATATGATTTTCTAATTACGCCAACATCTCCTGTTCTGCCCTTTAAATTAGGTGAAAATATCGATGATCCGCTCAAATTATATACAGCGGATTTATGTACCATCCCTGTTAATCTTTCCGGTCTTCCTGCAATTAGCATTCCAGCCGGGGTCTCAAAAGAAGGCTTACCTGTTGGTATGCAAATAATTGCACCTTCTTTTAAAGATGGAAAATTACTGGGAATCGGCGAATATATACTAAGAGAGGTAAAATAATGAATAAACCATATCCAATAATTGGTCTTGAAGTTCATGTTCAATTAAAAACTAAAACGAAAGCATTTTGTCGCTGTGAAAATAAATATGGTGGCATACCCAATTCAAGGGTATGCCCTGTTTGTATGGGAATGCCTGGTATGTTACCGGTACTTAATGAATCTGTTCTCAATGATGCGATTGTAGCAGGTTTAGCTTTTGGATCACAAATCGCATCGATTACTAAATTTGATCGTAAAAATTATTCATACCCTGATTTACCAAAAGGATATCAAATCAGTCAATATGACAAACCAATTTGTTCAGGTGGATTTATAGAAATCGAAGATGATAATGGAACATTGAAACATATAAATATTACAAGAATACATATAGAAGAAGATGCCGGTAAATTAATTCACCTGGAAGACGGCACAAATAATAGTTATGTTGACTATAATCGTTGTGGAGCACCATTATTAGAAACAGTATCTGAACCGGATATAAGATCTTCTGATGAAGCGGTAAAATACTTAAAAAGTTTAAAGGAAATATTCGAATACATCGAAATATCAGACTGTAATATGGAAGAAGGTAGTTTACGTTGTGATGCAAATATCAGTATGATGATACCCCTTTCAGATGGAACTGAAATTAACACTCCAATATCTGAAGTAAAAAATATTAATTCATTTTCAAATGTAAAAAAAGCTATTGAATATGAAATTATTCGTCAAGTTGAGGAATATCACAAAACGAAAGAAGTTAATAATGGAAAAAATAAAATTACCCGGGGATTTGATGATAGTAAAGGTATAACTGTATTCCAGAGATCTAAAGAAGGTGAGTCAGATTACAGATACTTCCCTGAACCAGATTTGCCTCATCTGGAAATAACTGAAGAGTTAATTAATAAATCAAAACTAAGACTACCTGAGTTACCTCAAAATAAAAGAAATCGACTTGAAAATCAATATGGTATTACCCAATACGATGCAACAACATTATCTGCGGATAAAAAACTATCTGATTACTTTGAAAAATGCTGTAAATACACAACGAATTATAAAAAAGTTGCTAATTTTATACTTACCGATATTTGTTCAATTTTAAATACAGAAAACATTTCAATTATCGATTTTTCAGTTTCTGCTGAAGATATTGCACAACTTGTAAATCTTTTATCTGATGGTACAATCAGTTCATGGATTGCAAAAAGTGTATTTGAAAAAATGCGTTTAACTAATAAAAATCCTTTAAGTATTGTTGAAGAAGAAAGTCTTTTACAATTAAACAATGATGATGAATTAGACACAATAGTTATCAAAGTTTTATCTGAAAATCAAAAATCAGTAGAAGATTATAAAAACGGTAAAGATAACGCTCTAAAATACCTTATGGGACAAGTTATGAAACAATCAAAAGGAAAAGCAAATCCGGTAAAAACAACTGAAATGCTTATTGAGAGACTAAAATAATGCCTGATAATTGTGATACTACTATTTTCAAAAAAACTAATGGCCCTTATATCAGATCAATGAAAGGCGAGCGATTTTTTGATTTTTCAAGTTCAAAAAATATTATTGGTTTTACCGATAAAATAGTAACAAGATCTTTAAAAAACAACACGACTTCACTTCTTAATTTAAATCAAAAAACAATTTATCATAATAGATTTTTAAAAATTTTTAATCCGAAAATGCTGAGTAATCATTCTATTTGTTTATTCAGCTCACTAAAAGAATTAATATATTATTTTTCTTACTATTACAACGGAATGGACACTAAGGGGCAAAGAGATTCTATTCTATTAGATTCTCTTGGTATAAAAAGATCAGATTCAATTCAATTGCATGATATGGCTGAATTATTTTTAAATGATTCAGTTCAAAACATTAGCCCAAATGTAATTAATATTTCAAATAACTATTTTCTACCATTCATTGATTTAAATTCAATAAATACAAAAAATGAAATAATAATACTGCCTTCGCTAATGAGTGGTTACATAGACAACGTATATGTTCTTATTTCAAATGAATTATTAAAAAAATGCAAGGGTATACGATTATTTAATCAGATTCCTGGATATTTAATTGCCCATTCACTTGATTTTTATCATAGAATTAAAGGTTTTTCTGATATTTCCTACCCTGAAATTTCAAATGATAAACTATTACAAAAATCAAGACTTATTTCTTTTTCGAATTTAGATAATAAAAATATTGAAAAAATATATAAAACATTATTCGATCATACAATAATAATTAATAAATCACCGCCATACTACTCATACTTACCCGGAATATTAGATGAGAATCAGAAAAAGAAGTTATTGGAGCAAATAAATGATTTATTTTGATACGATTAAAGATTTTGCACTCAAAGATATCAATTTTTTTTTTATAATAATTGAAATATTTACCGCAAGTATCATGTCTTTTGTTGCGGTATTATCTTTCTCAAGATCAAAAAGTATATCATCATTTTTTTTAATTCTCACAAGTTTCTTTCTTTTCTTTAGAATGACAGCCCGGATACTTACACTTTTACATATACTATATATCGATCAAATAAAGATTTCGGGAGTTAGTATCTACTCGCACATTTTAGAAGTACTTCCCTATGTAACTCTCACAATAGCTTTAATAGCTATTTCACTTAAAAAGAATCAATAATTAAAAAAAGTATCTATATACAAAATAGATACTTTTTTTAATTATTGAAAGAAAAACAGAGCATATAAGCCGGGTTCTGTTTAAAACAGTCATCTATCTGTACATTACATTACTGTATGTATCAAGCTGCCTACCCGAAGGCTTAATAACGGGTCGTTAACCTTCTGCTTGGCATTGCTCCTGATGGGGTTTACACTGCCATACAATGTTACCATCGTATGCGGTAGGCTCTTACCCTGCCTTTTCACCCTTACCATAAAATGGCGGTATATTTTCTGTTGCACTATCCATCTGTATAAAAACACAGCCCGGCTGTTAGCCGGCATCATACCCTATGGAGCCCGGACTTTCCTCTTTATTTACATAAAGCGACTGTAAGCTCTGTTTTTCCATTTTTCTTTAAATCCATAGCAGTATTGGCTAATTTATCAGCATCTTTATTTTGTTCTCTTCGAATATGTTTAATTGAAAAAGAATTTAATTGAGAAGCTAAACCAATAATTCTATTATATATTTCTTTCAAATTATCATTTTTTACTTTATATAAACCGTTTATCTGCTTAGTTACCAATTCAGAATCTGAATAAACTATTATTGAATTATGGTTATTTTGAATTGCTATCTTTATTGCATTTTCTAAAGCAGTATATTCGGCTACATTATTTGTTGTTTCACCTAAATAATAATAATATCCGGTTTTACAACCGGATACATATTCAACAACCCCACAACCGGCGTTACCGGGATTACCCCTGGCCCCGCCATCAATATAATAAGCAATAGTCGTATTTTCACCGGATAAAAACTTTTGCAACTCAGCAAAAGTAGTATTTAAATCCTCTGCTAAACTTTTTAAAAGTATTTCATTTTTTAAAAGAGCTTTAATTACATTTTGATGTGTTAACATGTTTACTCATCAAAAGAAAAGAAATCACTATCATCCATTTCTTCATCATTGATTGTAAAAATATTATCAGGTGATTCATCAAAATATAGTGTCCTCGAACAATTTGGACAAAAATAAATTTTATCATTACTTCTAACTTTATTTATATATTCCGGAGGAAGAACCAAAAAACATCCCGTACAATATCCGCCTGTAATAGCGACAATTCCTTTTCCCTCTTTATTTTTAACAATTTTTTCAAATTTATATCTGAAATCATCACCAATTTCAGGCACAATCTCGGCTTCTTTCTTTTTAATAACATCAAGTTCTTTTTTGATCTTATCTAGCTCGATATTGATTCTATCCTGTTCTTTTGAAATTTCTTCTTCTTGTTGTTTTAAATTTAATTCATAATCTTCTATATCAGATCTTAAATCATCAGTCATTCGTCTGTCTTGCATTATTTGAATAGAGATTTCATCTTCCCTTTCTTTATTCGTTTTGAGAGTCCTGTCAATTGCCTCATATTCTTTCTGAGTTTTAACAAGATTAATTTTTTCTTCATACTCGGATTTTTCAAGACGAAGTTCATTTATCTTTTTTTCCAAGCTATGAACATTTTCTTCAAGTTGTTTAAATCTTTTATGTTTTGTTAAATAAGATTTTTTAGCTCTTAATAAAACCTCATTCTTTGAAGCAATAATTTTTGGAAGATCGTCCATTTGCTCTTCCAATCTAAACTTATCAGTTAAAATATCCTGATATGTTATCAATTTGTCATATACTGATTTATCAATCATTTTTTTCTCCTACATATTATCTAAAAAATCTTCCAATATCTTTTTATTTTTTGAATTCCTTAATTTACTTTTAGCTTTTGACTCAATCTGTCTAATTCGTTCTCTTGTTACATTAAATGAATTCCCAACTTGCTCAAGCGTAGAAGCACAACCATCTTCAAAACCAAATCTCATCTGAAGAACATTTTGTTCTTTAAGAGGTAGATTTTTTATAAGCTTTCTAAATATATCTTTAAAATCTTTATTAATAACATAATCTTGAGGATTTTCAAACCATTTATCTTCAATAAATTCACCTAATGAACTATCATCCTCTTCTCCAATTGGAGTTTCTAAACTTACCGGTTCTCTGGCAACACTTCGAACCGATTTAACCCTGCTTGCCGGCCAATTTAGTGCCTGTGCAATCTCTTCAGTATTCGGTTCCCGTCCATAAATTTGCATAAGTCTTCTTGTTTCTCTATGAACTTTATTTATCTGTTCAATCATATGAACCGGAACTCTGATTGTTCTAGCTTGATCACTAATTGATCTGGTTATTGCCTGTCTAATCCACCAGGTAGCATAGGTTGAAAATTTATATCCTTTCTTATATTCAAATTTATCAACTGCTTTTATCAAGCCTATATTACCTTCCTGAATTAAATCAAAAAACAATAAACCACGATTTGTATATTTTTTTGCAATAGAAACAACTAATCTTAAATTTGCTTTAACTAATTTATCTTTTGCATTCTTCACAAGAAAAACACCCTTAGCTATTTCATTACCGTATTGTCTGATTTCTTCAATTGAATTATAATACTTTTGCTCATAAGCCTTTAAAGTCGAATCATTTCGACCAACTTTCTTATATAAATCTTTTATTTTTTCAACCGGCATTCCAAAATCTTCTTCTGCAGCACGCCTGAATGTATTATCATCTAAATCTTTAACAAAACTTTTTAATTGTTTTAAATTTGCTAATTTAAATTTTTTTAAAATTCGCTTATTAGCAGTTTCTAATTCATCAATTTTCTTAACAATTTTTACAATTTCATCAGCTATTTTTAAAATATCCTGATTATCCAGTTCATGTGCAAACATAATATCAAAAGCCTCTTCTCTATATTTTAATATATCTTCGTGTATTTGCTCTTTTTCTTCCGGATTTCTCACAACTTTTAACTTTTCAATTAAAGATTTAAAAGTCAAAACCTTTTTCATAAATGAATCAAGAATATCTTTATACTTACTCTTCAATCTCTTTTTTTCAGATGAATAATCTTTACTATCTGATCTAATTGTAACAATCGGTCTATTTGGATCTATTGGATCTGCACTTATTTTTTCAAGAAGATTTGAAAATTCAATTAATGTAATACCAATTTTTCTGATTGATGAAAAGACTAATTTCTCACCTTTTTCTATTTTTTGAGCTAAATCTACTTCTTCTTCTGCTCCTAATAAATCAACTTTCCCGATTTCCTTTAAATAAATTCGTATCGGATCATCGGATAACGAAGCCGTACCGCCCGTAATTACTTTCTTTTTTAATTCTTTTTTACCATCTTCAAGAATGTCTTCTAAATTTATATTTTCATCAACTTCATCGTTAACAGTAATATTTGATTCCTTCAAAAGGATCAAAACATCATCAATTCTTTCATCTTCAAGAACCTCTTGCGGAAGATTTTTATTAATTTCCTCATATGTTATTATTGATTTCTGTTTCCCAATTTCCAAAAGCTTTCTGATCTCAGGATATTCCAGTAAATTTTTCATTATTTTTTTAACTCCTGCAAACCAATTATTTTAATCATGTTTCCGGTTACCAACTCTTTTTCCAGCTGTAAATCAGCAATCAGTTCATAATCCTTATACATCTCGCTAAGTTTAATCTTTTCTGTAATTTGATCACTTTTTCTTTTCCAAAATTGTTTCATAATATCACTCATTAAATCAATTATACATTCCTTTAATAATTTTTCATCTTCACTAAACCTTTCAGACATTAAACAGCCGGTTATATAATCTAAAACAGTGCCATTATCAATTCCTTCAATAAAATTTTCTTTTGAAAAATTATTATTTAGAGCTTTATCGTATAACTGAGCAGTATAATCACAATAAAAAAAACTTCTATCAAAACCTGATAAATCAATTATCTTTAAACTATCGGTATAAGAATGAAGATAAATTAATAAATCCAACTCTAATTTCATTTTATCATCTAATACAGTATTAGGTTTAATTATAAAGTTATTTATTTTCTCTTCAACTTTATCATTTTTATTATGAAAACCTTTATATTTATTGAATTCTGACAGTAAACTCTCTTTATTAATTCCTAATAAAGCACTCATTTTTTCAATTAAAAGATCTCTTACAATTATGTTTTCCCATAAATAAATATAATCAAATAAATACTTCAAAACTTCTACTAATTTATTATAATCTTTTAAATTTACACCCTTAGTAACATAATTAACGCAAAAATCAAAGGCATCAATCCGATTATTTACAATATTCTTAAATTCATCAACACCATATTTATTAAAATAATCATCAGGATCCATTTCATCGGGCAATAGTATTACTGAAAACTTCACAGAATCAAGATTTGCCCCTTCCTTTAATGCTCTAAAAGCACCTTTAAGACCGGCACTATCTCCATCAAGCAAAAGAATAATCTCACTTGAAAACCTTGATAACAATTTAACCTGTTCAGTAGTTACTGCAGTTCCACATGGAGCAACAACATTCTTAATTCCATTCTTATAACATGCAATAACATCTACATACCCTTCAACCAAATATGAAATACCGGTCTTTCGCATCTCATCCTTGGCTACATTTATACCATATAATAATTGGCTTTTTTTATAAACAACCGTCTCAGATGTATTTAAATATTTTGGCTTTACATCATTATTTAACACCCTTCCGCCAAAACCAACACATTCATTCATATAATTATAAATCGGGAAAACAACTCTATCAAACAATAAGGTTTTCAAACCTCGTTCACCAACACTAAACAAACCTGAATCAATTAAAATTTCTTTATTAAGTCCCCTTGATAATAAAATATTTTCCAGCCTGCCATACTCTTTTGGAGCATATCCTAAATTGAATATCTGTATAATATCGTTATCAATACCCCTTGAAGTTAAATAATCTAAAGCAACCTTCCCTTCATTTTTTTCTAAAAGAAAATGATTAAATAATTTTGCAGTTCTTGTATTAAATAATATAATATCATTTCGCTTCCCGGTATACTCATCACCTTCACCGGACACATCAATTACTATTCCTGCCCGTTTTGCGAGTAGTACCACAGAGTCAACAAAAGTTATTCCTTCTATTTTTTCAACAAATTTTAAAACATCACCTGTTTCACCACATGAAAAACATTTATATATTTTATAATCTTCAGAAACACTAAATGAAGGTTTTTTATCATTATGAAAAGGACATAAACCAACCCAATTTTTACCTGATTTCTTTAATGTTTTTACATAATCAGAAACCACGCCAACTATATCAACCGAATCTTTAACAAGCTTAATCGTTTCCCTGGAAATCTTCAAAAAGCAACACCTTTAAGTCAATAAAATTGTGTTGTATATTATAATACTAAAACAATGAAAAAGCAAGAAATTATTAGAAAAATCATTTTAAGCGAATTATATAAAATAAATAAAAAAAATATACACTCACAATAGAAGCTGGTGCAAAAATCAAAAATACTCGATAAAAAAAAGGATACTTTACTAAAACTACTTCCAATGCGATAAAATCGCAGCAGAAGCAGCTTCTTGCAGAAATTCAAAATAAGAATAGTATTTTTACAAAAACCTCTACAAATAATTATTTTTTATACTGAACTATTTTATTTTCATAATTCTTAAAATAAATAAAATCAGAATCCTCTTTAACAATATACTCAGGTAATAAAGGAACTTTCCCCCCCTCAGGCAGATCGATTACAAATTGAGGAATCGACATCCCGGAACAATTCCCCCTTAAAGCCTGCATTAAACTTATACCATCATTTAAATCACTTCTAAAATGAACAGTTCCCTCGATTAAATCCGGATAAAAAAGATAATATGGTTTAACCATAATTTGTTGAAGAGTATTGTTAAGTTTTCGCATATCATCATATGTGGTATTTATATTTTTCAATAAAACGCTTTGATTACAAAGCGACGAACCGGATTGTAATATTTTTTTAACAGCAACTTCCGTATCTTTACTTATTTCATTTGAATGATTAAAATGAGTCACAATCCAAACCGGAAAATATTTTTTTAAAACATCAGTCAAACCATCATCAATCCTATAAGGTAAAAAAGAAAGGATTCTTGTACCAATCCTGATTGTTTGTACAGAATTAATCGATGATATTGCAGATAAAATCATATCAAGTTTATGATTTTCCAATAATAGAGGCTCGCCACCTGAAATTATCACCTCCCGAATATGCGGATTTGCTTTTAAATACACGACAACATCTTTTAAATCACTCTCGGTTAACGTGTATTTTTCAGCCCAATTCCATTTTCGCGTACAATACCGGCATAAAGAAGGACATTCTGAAGTTGTTAATAAAACAACTCTATCAGGATAACGCTTCAAAACACCCGGTAAAGGACAATTTTCAAGTTTATTTTCTCTAAACGGATCAATTTTTAAAATATCAGAGGATATCAACTCTTTTTCATCAGGAAAAACCTGACAAAATAAAGGATCATCATGAACAGCATCATGATCCATTAATGAAAAAAAATAAGGTGTTATTGAAAAAGGAAATTTTTTAATAACCTGAGAAAATCCGGATCCGACAGCTACATTAAAACGACTCATTAAGGACTCTTTCGTTTTAATTCTATTAGCCATTTGCCATCTATAATCAAACCAATCCTCATCACTAACAGAACTATAAAATTGACCCCTGTTTTTCTGTACCAATAAATTATAATCTTTTTTCAAATTTTACCTTTATCAATGAATTTTATTAATATATAATACTTTTAAATACAGAATGTCAATTATTCATTTAGTTCAACTAAAAAAAATCGTGACATTATAAATTCACTATCTTTATACAACACAAGGTTCAACCAATTGCATGATATCTCAAAAATAAGAAATTTTGGAATAATCGCACATATTGATGCAGGAAAAACAACAACGACAGAAAAACTTCTTTTATTAACCGGCGTCATCAAACATTCAGGCAGAGTTGATGAAGGAACCGCTTACACCGATTGGCTTTACGAAGAAAAAAAACATGGTATCACTATCAAATCAGCTGCTATAAAATGCAAATGGCATACAAATGAATTTAATATTATAGACACCCCAGGTCACATTGATTTCTCATCGGAAGTGCATCGCTCATTACGGGTATTAGACAGCACCGTAACAATTATTTGTGGCATATCAGGCATTCAAGCACAAACACAGCATGTAACTGCAAAAGCAAAAGAATACGAGCTTCCCGGATTAATCTTCATTAATAAACTTGACCGGGAAGGTGCTTCATTCGAATCAGTATTAAAACAAATTGAAGAAAGATTTAACTACAGAACACTTCCTATAATAATTCCTTACTATACCCGGGGTAAGTTTAACGGGATAATTGACATTATTGAATTACATTATTTCACTCCTACATCAAACACCCCGCAAAATATTCCTGAAGATTATACTGATGTTGTAGAAATTTATCGTGATTTACTTTTTGACACATTATCATTACACGACGACAAACTTCTTGAAAAACTACTTCATAAAAAATCAACATTAGAAGATATTAAAGAATCAATACGAAAACAAACAATAAACAAATTAATAACTCCTGTACTATGCGGTAGCAGCATAAATAACATTGGAATATACCACCTTGCTGAATCTATTAAAAACTACCTGCCATCGCCGGATGAATCATTAAAAAGAAACGGATTTAACACAACCAATTCAAACAATTTAAAGTTACTCTATATATTTAAAACTATCAGTTCAGCATCACATTCAAAACCATTATTTTACGCACGGATTTATAAAGGAAAAATAACAAAAAATGACGTTATTTGGAACCCTGACAACTCAATTGAATACAAAATACTACAAATCTTTGAACCTGATATTCAAAATCACACAGAAATAGAATCTGCCGAAACAGGTGATATTGTAATAATTTTATTAGACTTACCTGCAAAATCTGGTGATACATTATCCGATAAAAGCAATCACGCATTACTTGAAAAAATCCATTTTCCGGAGCCTGTCTTATATGTAAAAATAGAAACAAACACCTATGAAGACAAATTAAAATTCAATCAAATAAAAGATGCTTATTTACTTGACGACCCTACACTCAGATATAAAGAAGACCCGTTAACAGGAGAAACTTTAATCGGTGGTATCGGTGAACTGCAAATCGAGATTTTCATTGAGATGATAAAAAATAATCACAAATTATATGTTAAACAGGGAAAACCTCAAATTGCATATCGAGTTTGTCCGATTGAAAAAACAATTAAAACAATTAGATCTCAAATTCTATTTGAAGGTGAAGCAAAAACAATCAACATAAACCTGACTATTGAAGAGATCCTATCACCTAAAAATTCCAATGAAATACAACTCCCTGACACTCAAAAAAAAGACATACTCATTAATGAAATACATAAATGTTTATTATCATCTGATTGTGGTCCCTACCCGTTTATAAATACCAGAGTCACAATTGATTCTATTTCAAATGACAACATCAATGAAACAGTACTTTATGCCGGTATAACTAAAATAATTCTATCTGAACTAAAAAATATCACAACAAAAAAACTTGAACCTATTATGAATGTAATAATAGAAACAGAACGGGAATACACAGGTGCCGTAACCGGAGATATTCAAAGTAGAAAAGGTTCAATTATTGACATCATGAGTAAAAATCAACATTCAATTATATACAGCAAGATTCCCATGAAAAACCTTTTTGGTTATTCAACTCACATTAGAGATATTACTGCAGGAACCTCAGATTTCAGTATAATTTTCTCTGAGTACACATGAGACACATTTAAAAAACTGATATTTAGACTTTATTTTATGCAGAGCATTTGACTTTAATTCCGAATTATGATAGAAGTTTTTGTCTTAAATCGACTGAATTAATAATAGTGAACAGGAGTTCGAAAATGAAAGCAATTATAGAAGACAGATCAAGACAATACACTGTCGCTATCGGTGATACTTTAGCAATCGATAGAATTGAAGGTCTTGAGGAAGGAAAAGAAGTTACTTTTGATAATGTAATGATGATAACTAATGATAAAAATGAGACAAAATTTGGTGCTCCTTTTGTTGCAGGATCATCTGTAATTGGAAAAGTTGTAAACAATTCAATTAGAGATCCAAAAATCATCGTATTTAAGTTCAAAAGAAGAAAAGGTTACAAAAGAACAAAAGGTCATAAGCAAGAGCGAACTCTTATAAAAATAGAGTCTATAAAAGCTTAATTTGATTACTGTAATGTTCAATGTCTATGCAAATGGATTATTAAATACCATAACCATTTCAGGACATGCTGAATTTGACAAAAAAGGAAAGGATATAGTTTGTGCAGCAGTATCTGTATTAATCCAAACTTTTTATATGACATTAAAACAACTTGATGGTTTAATTGTTAATTTGATTGACGATAAAGTTTTTAGTGTCACCATTGAAAATGATTTTAAGAATTATACTGAAACACTATATGGTATCTGCTCTTTTTTATTGACCGGAATATATCTTTTAAAAAAAAATTATCCGGACTATATTAAAATTATAAATAAAGGAGTTAATAATGGCACATCATAAAGGTGGTGGTAGTACCACTAACGGAAGAGAATCGGAGTCAAAAAGATTAGGTGTTAAAAAATTTGGCGGAATGACTGTAAAAGCAGGAAATATACTAATCAGACAAAGAGGAACAAGATTTCATCCTGGGACAAATGTAGGTTGTGGTAAAGACCACACACTTTTTGCTTTAACTGACGGTATTGTAGAGTTCGAAAGAATTAGAGGCGGTACAAGAAGAGCAATTAGCGTTTACCAGGCGTAAATATGTTTTTTGTTGATGAAACAATAATTAAGATAAAATCAGGAAATGGCGGAGCCGGCTGTGTTAGTTTCAGACGGGAAAAAAACATTCCATTTGGCGGACCCAACGGTGGCGATGGCGGCGACGGTGGGTCTGTTATCTTTAGAGTTAAACAAAATGTCAGAACTCTTTATGACTTGAAAAGACTAAAGAAATTCTTCGCAAAAAACGGATCCGGTGGTATGGGTTCTCAAATGAACGGTAAAGCTGGCGAGGATGTGTATATTGAAGTACCACCCGGTACAGCTTTGTACGACTTTGAAACCGGAGACTTTTTGAAGGATCTTGTAACTGAAAATGATGAATTTGTATTATTGACAGGTGGCAAAGGCGGACTTGGTAATATGAATTTCAGAAGTGCAACAAATCAAGCTCCTCGATATGCACAACCGGGCTTACCCGGTAAAGAAATGAAAATTAAAGTTGAACTTAAGTTAATTGCAGATGTCGGTTTAGTAGGTTTTCCTAATGCAGGAAAGTCAACACTATTAAGTGTTGTTTCTGATGCAAGACCAAAAATTGCCAATTACCCGTTTACAACATTGATTCCAAATCTTGGCGTTTTTCGTGTTGAATACCAAACGTATGTTATGGCTGATATTCCAGGGATTATAGAAGGTGCTTCGAGTGGCGTAGGTTTAGGAATTGAATTTTTAAAGCACATAGAACGAACGAAATTATTATTATTTATTATTGATCTTGAAGATCAGGATTATGAATTACAGTTTAAAAAGTTAAGAAAAGAAATTAAAAATTACTCTACCGAACTGTATAAAAAACCATATTTAATTGCAGCATCAAAATACGATCTTGAAGATGGTAATTTTAAAGTAGAACTTCTTGAAAAAGAAGTCGGTTTAAAAAATGTCATTCCTTTTTCAGGAATAACGATGGATGGGATTGAAAATCTACTTTATATATTAAAAAATACCATCCATAGTATTGAAGAAAAAGAAAAGGTACATGTCTAATGAAAATAGCCATCTATGGTGGAACTTTTAATCCAATTCATTTTGGTCATTTGTTATCAGCCCAATTCGTGGCTGAAACACTTGATTATGATCAAATCTATTTTGTTCCTGCACATATCCCGGTACATAAAAACACATCAAACTTAATCGATGGTTTTCATCGATTAAAAATGATTGAACTTGCCATTACATCTATACCTCAATTTTCAATATTAGATATTGAATTAAAACGAGGTGGGAATTCATATACAATTGATACCATTGAAAGCCTGATCAATGAAACTAATATCGACAGTAAAATTGGTATTATTATCGGCGACGACCTGATTGATGGTTTAAGCACATGGAAATCTTTTGAAAAATTACAAAAATTAACTGACATAATTTGCCTAACAAGAAAAAACAGATCATATGATAATATATATAACGTCCAATTTCTACACAATAATATATACGAATTCAGTTCTACAGAAATTAGAAAAAGAATAATTAACAAAAGAAATATTGACTTTATGGTACCAAATAATGTAAAAAACTACATTGAAAGTAATGGATTATATCAAAATTAAAATTCAATATACTTATGGAAGCTCTTGCAAAAATCAAGAGTACTTGATAATGAAAAAGGTACTTTTTTTTTACTTCCGTAATATGCGATATAATCGCATTAGCCCCTGGTCATAACGGGTACGCTACTGCTCGAACATGCAACCTGAGTAGCTTCTTGCAAAATTTCGAGATATGAAAAAAAATATTTTTGCAAGAAGCTCTATGAATAAACAAAATTATGAAATAAGGAAATTGTATGACAGTCAATGCAAGAAAAAATAACGATTCAAATGGTTTGATTTTAATCGGATTAATTATTTTGCTTTTGTTACTTACAATATTTGCAGGTCGTTTTTTTAGAAGTGAAAATAAATTGAATATATTATTTCATAATAATCAAACGATATCAACTATAGTTGGTGTATATGACGAAAATCAGGAGATAACAAATATAAGTGTTCTTTTCTTTAATTCATTTAGTAATCGAGTTAGCGGAGTATACTTATTGCCTTCAACATACACTTCATTTATCAAAAACAATAAATCAGTTTTTTTAACATTAGCTGAAGCATTAAAAAAAGACATTAATAAAGACGAAATAAAAAATGGGATTTCGCGTCTTTTAGGAACGAAAATAAATTATTATTTATTCATTAAAGAAAATAATTTTATTAAATATATAGATCTGATTGGTGGTGTTGAAGTATACACAGAAGAAATATCTATTCCTGAAAAAAATATTTTTTACCCTTCTGGTATCATACAACTGGACGGAGACAAGTCATTAGAGTATATACAACTTCAGTTTTCAACCGGAAACGAATATGATACATTAAAAAGATCTGATATTTTTATTAAAAGTCTTTTTCAATTAAAAGATGATTTTACTCAATCAAATAATGAAGTTATAATAACAGATTTCCTATATCCTTTGTTTTCAACAAATTTATCAATTAACGATTTTTTAATATTCTATAAACAAATTTTAAAAAGATACAATGAGGGAATAACTGATTTTTCACGTTTTTTTCTATCAACAATTGTATATTGCGATAAAGATATGAAAGACGGTGTCGAAATCTATCTTCCAAAACAATCCGGCAATTGGATTCGTAGCCAGATAACTGATAATCTTGAAAAACTATCCCGAAAAGAATTGAAAGATATAGGTAATAAAATTACCATCCAGCTACTAAATGGAACTGATATAGTAGGTTTTGCGAATAGAACAAAACACTATATTGAATCATTTGGCTTTGATGTTGTTGAAGTAGCGAATGCAGATAATCAGGACTATAGAAATACTATTGTTATTATCCAGGGTTCTGAAGAGAAAGCATTAAAATTAGCAGAATTAATTCGATGTAAAAAGATAACAAAAAATGAAAGTGAAAATAATACAACCTATGATTTAACGTTAATATTAGGTAAAGATTTTGATGGACGAGTAGTAAAATAAAAAGTTGGTAACAGATGGTACTAAAAGAATATATAAATTTTGAAAAACAAATTGAACACAATCTTATCTCTGTAACACATTATGAATTTAATGCCCTTGAGGATTCAACACTTACTATTGAAATTGGTACTAATTTATCGATATTTATCAATATTGGAAATATGGTTAATACGATTCATAATAATAATAATAATAATATTCTTTTATTACCACCGAAAAATGCATATTTATTAAATGATGAAACATTCGAAATTAAAACATGTAAAGGAAAATATATAAAATATACAATTATTGAATTTAAAAATGAATTACAACATTTTCTACTGAAAAATATAAATAGCTCAATTGATAAAAGATATAATCATATTTTTGCATCAAATAAATTTAATTTTGATTTTCCCTTAAATATAGATATTTTAACATTAATTGAAGAAATATATAAAATAGACTATAGTAATGATAATGTTTTTTCTAATCTTGAAATAAAAGCAAAATCATTCTATTTACTCTACAACATCTTAAGAAAAATTTTGTTTATGGATTACAAATACATCGAACAAGTATCAACAATATATTCTCGATATTATGCATCACTTAAGAATATTTTTGATAATCAAATGAACCTTGAAAATTCACTGGATTTATATAATTTAGATATTAATATTTTTCAAGATTTATTTGAAAAATTTACTAACACCACAAATTATACCAATTTTATCGAGAAGTACACTGAATATGAACAATTATAAAATACTGATATCAAAAAACTCCGGATTTTGTATGGGAGTTAAAAATGCTTTTAAAAAATCAATCGAAATTGGCAACATGAATCAGAATACTATTTTATTAGGTGATATTGTTCATAATAGATTTGCTATAAAGCAAATAATAGAATCAGGTTTAATTGTTGATGAAAATATTGATTCTATAATAAATAACAAAGCAATTAAAAATGTAATTATTCGTGCTCATGGTGTTTCTCCTGAGATTGAAAAACAATTAAGAGAATCAAAAAAAAATATTTATGACTTAACGTGCCCAATTGTTAAAAAAGTACAATTATTAACTAAAAAATTATCAAATGAAAATCATGAAATAATAATATTTGGAAAATTAAATCATCCTGAAGTAATTGGTATTCAAGGTTATGCTTCGAGCAATTTTATTATTATATCAAATACATCCGATGCTGAAAATATAAACAGAAACTTATTAAATCCCGTTTTAATTTCACAAACGACAATGAATTCAAAGGAATTTATTCAAATTTCTACTATACTAAAAGAAATATTTCCTCATTTAACAATTTACAATACACTATGTAATAATACAATTAAAACTCAAGAGTACGCAATTAAATTATCACACGAAGTTGATTTAATGATTGTAATTGGTGATAAAAAGTCATCTAATACTATTTCATTATATAATAAAGTGAAAGAAAATATAGAAACAATATTTGTTGAAGATATACAAGATATAGATATAGCTTTATTCAAGAATAAAAATCGTATTGGTTTAGCAGGAGGGAGTTCTACTCCTGATTATCAGATTGAAAAAATTAAAAAATTTATAGAATCACTTGAAACTGTTACATAAAGATCCTTTAATTACTATCTTCTAAAACATTGAAAAAAAACCAATCTTTTTTATTGAATCATACGAATCTTCCATGTTTTTCTTCTCTACTTCTGTTCCATATACATTACATTTTAAAAATTCCATATAATTTATGAAAAAATGGATTACCAGAAATATACCGGGTAATAAAAATATTGAAGTCATTATAATTATTACCATGATTATATGGTAATAGATCAATAAAAAAAAATATTTGAAAGTTAAATTAATTGATTTATTATATATATATAATAGATTTTCATCCTGATTATACAAAAAAATTAACACGGCTAACTGTATAATGATGATAATATAAAAGATAAATATTGTACAATATGCCATCACTTTTTGTAAAAAAAAGGAATTATTATCAAGCCCTTTTAAATAATAAAAAAAAACACTACAAAATAAAATAAATACAATATTTGTTAGAAATAATCGAACTAATTTAATTATTAATGAATATATTGAATTATCCAACGACCGTAAAAATAAATAAAATGACAAATACAAATATATAATACAAACAATTAATAATATGAACTCAATAAAATAATGTTCACCAAAAACTGAAAAGAAAAGTACAAATAATCCAAGAAAAACACTATTTATAATAAATGAAAAAAATAATCGATGCATTATATCAATAATACTTTTTTTTATTAATAAAAGTAACACACTAACCCTTTACTGCTCCGGCAGTTATACCTTTAATAATAAATTTTTGCATTAACAGATAAAATATAACAACAGGCATTGCTGCCAAAACTAAAGAAGCTAATTCTACTCCAATATCTCTTGAATAAGCACCTCGCGTGTAATATTGAGCCAACTGAATTGTTACGATTTTCTTTACAGTAATTATTAAAGGAAGCAAAAAATCATTCCATAACCATAAAACATTTAATATTGCAATAGTTGCTGTTATTGGACTTAAAAGTGGAAAAACAATTCTAAAAAAAATAGTAAGCTGATTTGCTCCATCTAACGCCGCTGATTCTTCTAACTCCATAGGAACACCTTTAATAAAACCGTGATACATAAAAATTGCCATAGGGCAGCCTACACCCATATAGATTAAAATAATACCCTGAAAAGTACCAAGTAAATTTAAACTCTTTGCTGTTCTAACCAGTGGAAACATAATAGCCTGAAACGGAACTACCATTGCAAATGTAAAAATCAGAAAAAAGACCCAACTTAATCTGGTTTTAGTTCGAACCAAAGCATACGCTGCCATTGAACTTATTATAATAATGCCGGCAGTACTTAAAACAGTGATAATTAAAGTATTCAAAAAAACAATCGGGAATTTAGTTTCTTTCCATGAAGAAGAATAGTTATGGATAAAGTTGTCAAATAAAGTTCTAAATATATTATTATTTTTTAATATACTAATTAGTTTTTTAGTATCAACTTCATTTAAAACATCAGATTTAAGTGTATATATACCATCATAATAACGATATCTTTCAGTAATTAGTTTTTTATCATGAGCATCGTCAATTTTCTGTAAAATGGAATTAGTATAATCATTCCAGATAATTGTATCATCAAGTTGAATGGAATATTTCTTTGATAAAAGCACTAAATCTTTCGTCTTCTTTGTTTTCAACCTGTATTCAGCTGATTTCAAATTATAAAAAGAAATAAAATATTCGCGCTCTTCAATAGTTGGCAAACGATTAATTATCATACCTTCAAAGTATTTTTGTTTAACCTTATTTGGAACTTTAACTGAAAAACGCGGAAGTGATGCAATGTTCATTTGAATTTCTGAATTACTTTTTAATGAATTAAAAAAAGCTAAAATAACAGGTAAAAGAAAAATAAATGCACAAAAAAGAAGTAAAAACTCAAAAATAAATATTAATGACCGTTTTTGTTTATTATTAAATAATGATTTTTTTAAATTATGTGTATCCATAGAAACTCCTAATATTCCATTTCTTTTCTTTTCATAATAGTTAATTGAATTGTAGAAACAATCATTATTACAAAAAGTAAAACGATTGCCTGGGCAGTACTATAACCTACTCGATTACGCCTGAATGCTTCCTGATAAACATTCAATACAAAACTGGTTGTTTTAAAACTTCCATCTGTTAATGCAAGCATAATCTCAAATGTTTTAAGACTATTAGTTAACGTAATAAAAAAACAAATAGTAATAGATGGAAAAAGTAATGGTAATGTAATACTTGTGAATTTTTTAAACCCGCCGGCACCATCAATTGATGCCACCTCAAGAATATCAGAAGGTATTGTTTGCAAACCAGCTAAATAAATAACCATAATATACCCAACGCCCTGCCAGACAGACGTTAAAACAACTGCCCACGGTGCTTTTTGAATATCGGTTAGCCAATTAAGACTGAATATTTCAAATCCGGTAACATTATATAATGATGTAAACGCTTCACGATAAATAAACGACCAGATATATGCAACAATAATTAAACTCAGTATATTTGGAAGAAAAAACATCCCCCTCAAAGTATTACGGGATCTTATTTCAGTATCTAACGCTAAAGCCAATAATAAAGCTATTAAATTTATTAGTAATACATTAAAAAATGTAAAAAAAACTGTAAATGAAATAACCTCTTTAAATTTAGGATCTTTACCCAATCGTAAAAAATTATCAAATCCGACATTTCTTATATTTTCATATCCAATTTTCTTCAGGATCCGTTTTATACTGTTTCTGGCAAACATTGATGTTCCAGGTTTTAATCTATAATTCCCCCCCATTATTTCATAATGTTTTTTTATTGAATTAATGTGTTTATCAGAAACAATTCCGTTATATCGTATAGTTCTTAAAATTGAATTCAAACGAACCAGCTCATTATCAGAAATATCACGAATATTTCCAACTTCAATAACATTGTTTTTAAAAACGTATTCTGACTTATCATTTGTTATCTGATAAAAAGAATTAAAAAAATCTTTATCATCAGCACTTTGAATTACATTAACTATTTTTTTCTGAAATTTTTCAGCATTACAATAAAGAGGAATATTATAATCAACCAGACTGGTAAATTTTTTAATATCCATTTGAGTCGGGATTTCAGGATCTATTCCATTCCAATTTAAAAATGAGTACCCGATTCCCTGGAAAAAAGGATATAAAAAAAACATAAAATATAAAATCATTGCAGGTGCTATAAATATATAAAAATAATATCGCATACTAATATGCTTACTCGGTTTCGCCTGATTCATTGTATCCCTCAAAAAAAATATTTAACTTCCTGCAAAAACACCATACTTAAAAGGAGTTTCTGCATGAAGCTACCTATAACACAATTATATTGTGTCCGTTATATGAAATTAATTAATGAGGAGAAAACCTCCTCATTAATCTTCATAAAAGTTATTTATTTTTCCATAAATCATCAAGATAAGTAATCATCTGATCTTTTGTTCTTTGTCCTGAGTAATATTCCTGTAAAGCACTTTTTGAAGTTTCAAAAACTACTGTAGGCCACATCGAAAAAGCCCATGGCATTACCACACCATCACCAACATACTTAACTAAGTCCTGAAATGGAGCATCCATTGAACTAACATCAGCACCTTTTACCGTAGGTAAAAGTCTTGCTTTACTTACGATCATTGCAGCACCTTCCGGTGATGTTAAGAATTCAAGAAATTTCTTAGCAGCATCAATATTAGCTTTTGGTGCATTGGCAGAAACTGCAAGAGTTGAATCGGTATCGGCATATAATTTATTCTTTGATGCATCATCAAAAAATGGAAACGGAAAAAAACCTGCATTTAGAGCCGGGTTTAAACTTTTTGATGAACCATACGCCCAAAGTCCCTGAACCATCATTGCATAATTACCTGATGCAAAATTGCTTGTTTGTGCGTTATAATCTAATTCCATTGCTTTATCGCCACCATTAGCTTTATAAAAATCAAAAACATCAAAAATCATATTCATATCTGCACTTGCAAAAGATCCGGTGCCATCATTCATAGATTTAATCCACGGAATCAAACCATCACCAATTGATGCGGTATGTGCCATAGAAAATAAATGTCCCAAAGGCCAATTATCTTTAATTGAAACAGCAAAAGGAGTAACCCCATTAGATTGTAATATTTGCGTAGCTTTTTTTAAATCAGAATATGTTCTGGGAACTTCGATTCCATATTTAGTGAAAATATCTTTATTATAAACAACACCGATAGCGGCCATATCAAGTGGCATTGCATAAAGTTTTCCTTCATAATTTACGGCTGTCTTAGCACCATCTACAATATTTTCCATAAATTTTTCATTCGTCATATCGAGTAAATACCCTGCTTGAGCATATTCAAACACTGTAGAATACGCTTGTAACATCATAATGTCCGGAGCTTCACCGGCTACTAATCTGGCTTTTAAAACAGTTTGTGCATCATTAGGAATTGTTTCAGTCTCAATTGTTATGTTTGGATATTTCTGACTGAATGCCTGAACAATTTCATTCATTCCTGTCACAATTTCCTGTTTGTAGTGAAAAAGCTGAAGTGTTACTTTCTGACTTCCCTTTCCTTTACATCCTGCTAATCCCCCGATAATTACAACAGGAATCAACAATAGAAGTAATTTTTTCATAGTTCTCTCCTTAATTTAAGAATAATTTAATATTAGCAAATATTTTATTTTATAAATATGTATTTGTCAAAGATTATTATACATAATAATTTTTTCGGGTGTAAATTTCTTTTACTGGTAACTATCCGACCTTTTCAAGGTATGCAGTAACCTCATTCCATCTATTACTAAAATATAGACTTCTAAGTTGTAACATATCATTTGCACCTGATATAGTCCATTT
>Ga0209318_1000610_pt1 | contig 33155 bp, 24 predicted proteins | sample RifGroE1_FD_183999 | JGI IMG/M metagenome (GOLD analysis project Ga0209318, IMG submission 183999) | Groundwater microbial communities from Rifle, Colorado, USA - Groundwater E1 (SPAdes) (version 2) | ecosystem: Environmental > Aquatic > Deep subsurface > Groundwater | place: Rifle, Colorado... | reverse complement strand
TATCAAAGAGGGAATATTGACAAAAGAGGAAGGGGCGAAAGTGGAAGAAGCTTTGACGGCGGATAAGCCGGCGGAAAAAAGCAAGGAAGAGCTGGAAAAAGAAGCTAAGGCGGAAATAGCATCCTTGGAAAAAATGAAAACGGACGACAAGGCCAAAAAGGAATTTATGAAAAAATACGGTTTCAGCGAGAGGGAGTTCGATGAACATGTGGATGCCAAGATTTGGAAATTGAAGAACCCTACTGAAAAAAAGAGCGAGGACGGTAACCAAGGAGGGGAAAAGGGAAAATCCGAAGGAGCAGCCTCGTCCGTAGAGAAGAAAGGCGAAGCGGGAGCGGAGTCGCCTGCAAAACCCGAGGAGGAAAAAAGATATCTCCCCAAGGAAGCGGAGGGAGTTTTCAAGGAAGCTTACGAAAAGCAACAAAAGAAGGAAAAGGGCCGCAGCAATTGGAAGTTCGTTTGGGAAAGACTGAAGGGTTTTGCCACTTTGGGATTTTGGGAATTCCATCAGGCTGAAAAATTCCGCACCAAAACCAAGGACAGCGCTGAGGATATAATGGGGGATGCCAGAGGGATCAAACAGGTCGAAAGGTTGGATTTGGAGGCGGCGCTGGAGGAAGCCGGCGTGATCAGGGAGATGGCCGAGGAAGATAAGAAGATCACCAAAGACGGAGGGATGCACAAAAATGCCATCAAGAAATATTCAGAAGGTATAACCGCTCAAAAAAAGGAGGAAAACGGAAAGCTTATCAATACGATCATAGAGCAGTCGACCAGGAATTTGGAATTCAGTTTGAAAAAATATAAGGATCAGTTCGGTGATTCCGCCGTAACGACCGATAAGTTGGACGCTTTCAGGTCAAGACTTAGGAAGGAATTGGACGCCCTTCAGAGAGGATTTATCAATGAAGGAGAGCTCCAGGGCAAAGGAGGGCTGGCTATGAGAGGTCCGTCGAAAGTCCGCGAGGCTATCTTGGCGAAACCCGACGCTTTCAAGAAAACCATCAGGGAGGGATTGGACGCCAATTATTGGAAAAGGTATGTCTATGGAGGCGTGGCCAGTTTTCTGATCGGGGCTGGGATCGGGGCGGCCAAGGTGGAATCTTATTTTTCCAAGAAAATCCACGGGTTCCGTTTGGAAAACGACAAGGAAGCCGCCAAGGAGGAGGATTTCTATAGGGGAATAATATCGTAAAAACAAGATTATGGCACTTGAACCCATATTGAAATACAAAATCAACCGCTGCGCCCAGCTTTTGGCCGAGTCCGCTTTGAACGGGGAAATCAAGCAGGCCGTCATGGAGAACATCGGCAAGGCGACTGAAGACGGTTTGGATAAACTCATCGATTCGTTGGAGCGGGAAAAGATGGAGATGGAGAGGTTCGCCAGGGAGCTTGGGGAATTCGAGAAGGAGGAAAATGAACAATGGGGAAGATTGGAGCGGGAACAGAAAGAAATAGCCCGGCGATTGGCGGATGAATTTTTGGCTGAAACCTTGAAGGGCGGTCTGGATGGAAACTAGGCGCCGCGCTTCCGCGAAGAAAAGATAGGACCATCTGCCTCCGGCAGGTGGTTTTTTGCCGGTGGACATTTTCGGGGTAAGATTGTAATATAGGAAATCAAAAGTCCGCGATATATTCAAAATAAGAACAATATGCGTTTCGTTTTAGATAAAAAATTCAAGCCGGCCGGAGACCAGCCCAAGGCGATCGAGGAGCTGGTTTTGGGCTTGGAGCAGCGAGGCAAATTCCAGACGCTTTTGGGAGTGACCGGATCCGGAAAGACTTTCACGATGGCTAACGTGATCGAGGCCGTGCAAAAACCCACCTTGGTGATCGCGCCGAACAAGACCTTGGCGGCCCAGTTGGTCCAGGAGTTCCGGATGTTCTTTCCGAAGAATTCCGCGGAATATTTCGTCTCCTACTATGATTATTACCAGCCGGAAGCTTATATCGCGTCTTCGGGGACTTATATCGAAAAGGAAGTGGAGATCAACGAGGAGATCGACAGACTCCGCCATGCGGCGACTTCCGCTTTGCTTTCCCGTCGTGACGTGATCATCGTGGCTTCGGTTTCCTGTATCTACGGTTTGGGTTCGCCGGAATATTACAAGGAAGGGACTATCGAGGTGGAAGTCGGCAGACAAAACAGCCGGGAAAAGATCATGCAGGGAATGGTGGAGATGCAATACCAACGGAGCGACGTCTTGGCCAGGGGGAAATTCAGGGTAACGGGTGACACGATCGAAGTGATGACTCCGGGAAGGGAGGTTATTACCAGGATCGAACTCGCCGGAGGAAAAGTCGACAGGATCCGGGAATATGATTTTTTGACCGGGGAGAAATTGGGAACGTTGGAAAGGACATTGATTTTTCCAGCCAAGCACTTCGTCGTGCCCGAGCCCATTATGCAGGAGGCCTTGGAAGAGATCGAAAAAGAAGCCGAGGAGCGGGCGGAATTTTTTAGGAAAAATGGCAAGCTTTTGGAGGCGGAGCGGATAGAGCTCCGGACCAAGCATGATTTGGAAATGATGAGGGAGATCGGTTATTGCAACGGTATCGAGAATTATTCCAGGTATCTGACCCAGAGGGAGGCCGGCGAGGCGCCATACACTTTGATGGATTATTTTCCTGACGACTATCTGCTTATTATCGACGAATCGCACGTCACGGTGCCGCAACTCGGGGCGATGTATAACGGGGACCGCTCGCGCAAGACCGCGCTCATCGAAAACGGTTTCCGTCTGCCGAGCGCCTATGATAACAGGCCGCTCAAGTTTGAGGAATTCGAGAAGAAAATAAACCAATTGATTTTCACTTCGGCTACCCCGGGAAAATATGAAAAACAGAATTCCATGCATGTGGCGGAGCAGATCATCCGTCCGACCGGACTTTTGGATCCTGAAATAACTTTGAAATCCGCCAAAGGGCAAGTAAAAGACGTCCTTTCTGAGATTGAAAAAATAGTCGAGAAAAAAGAGAGGGTGCTTATCACGACGCTCACAAAGAAGCAATCGGAAGATCTGTCGGAATTCTTGAAAGAGCATGGAATCAAGGCGGAATATCTTCATTCTAATGTGGACACATTGGACCGCGTCAGGATTTTGGAGGGACTGCGCCGCGGAGATTTCGACGTGCTCGTCGGAGTTAACCTTTTGCGCGAAGGTTTGGATCTTCCGGAGGTTTCCCTGGTGGCTATTTTGGACGCGGATAAGGAAGGGTTCCTGCGGAGCGAGACCTCGCTTATCCAGACGATCGGGCGCGCCGCCCGAAACGTGAGCGGACGCGTCATCCTTTACGCGGACGAGATAACCGGCTCGATGAAAAAGGCGATCGACGAGACGAACCGCAGAAGGAAATTGCAAGCCGAATACAACAAGAAGAATAAGATAACCCCGCAGACGATCAGGAAAAACATCAAGTCTATCATCGACCATGAAATCAATCCGGTCGTTGCGCCTGATTTTTCCAAATTGGAATCGCTGGAGGACATCGGCGCTTACATAAAGCAGAAGGAAAGGGAGATGAAAGAGGCGGCCAGGGCCTTGGAATTCGAAAAGGCGGCGCTCATCCGAGACGAGATCGGACAGCTTCGCAAGATGCAGCTCAAATAGGGTTGCCATTGACTTTTTACTTCAAAAATGCTATAATTATCATTGGTTCTTTGAAATGGGAAGCCTTTTTGGACAGAGCAAGTAATCTTCGGGATTGCTTTTTTAGTCCAGAATAGCGCAGCAGAATACCAACCCTTTCAATCATCCAAGGAGGATGCTCATGCAGGCAGAAGTGACGGCGAAGAAAGAAATGGTTTTGGCAGTCTTGTTTTTACTTTTTCTCTGTTTTTCCGCTTATGCGGAGGGGGTGGATGATTCTGCCATGGAAGATTACTATGAAATGCAAATCTTTCTCATGGCCAGCAAGCAGTTGCAACTCAACAAGGAAATTTCCGCGAGTTGCCGGCTTGTCGGAGCGGATACTTTCATTTTACTGGAAGAGGTTAGCGAGGCGAATCCTCGGATGATGGATCAAGTTAGGCAGAAAGTGGAGACGGAACTCCTCAGTGCTTTGGAGATGTTGAAAGAAAACAGGAAAAGGCTTTGGGGTTTGATTATTTCCGATAGTCAGGAGAATCCTTTGGCGGTTTTTGCGGAAGTCATCTCCAACCAGGAGGAAATCCTCCTCTACCTGGAGCACGTAAGGCTTATAAATGAGAAGGCGATCGCTTATCTCGAGGCTAAAGAGGCGGTCGACCTGGTAGCGGACACTGAATGACAATGGGGCTTCGCGCATGCGCGGAGCCCCTTAAATTTGCCGAATTGATTTATCGTCCGGGAATTGGTATATTGCATTTAACGGGTCGGAGGAAATACGTAAGAGCGAAAGCCTAAAGCCGAATGCGGCGCAAGACGGCGATCTGGAAATCGACAAAGGACATTGCTAACACAACCAATGACAACTGGTCTGTCCGAAGTTGATCTTTCTTGGAAAGCCCCAAAGGCTCTTGAGTTAACTCCAACCCCGGCCATCCCCCAAGGATGGCCTTTTTTCTTTGTGGATTCTTTGAATTGATTTCCGGCCGATTGTGTATTACTATATCAGGAACCCGAAAAAGGGGGAGTTTTTACGTCCAAGGGACAATCGATCATTAATCATACATACATAGACAAAATTTGTGAAAAAAAACATAGATAATTTCGACCATTTCGCCAAGGAGATCATAGTCAAGGGCGCGCGCGAACATAATTTGAAAAACATTGACCTGGTCCTTCCGAGGAACAAGTTCATCGTGTTCACGGGGATTTCCGGAAGCGGCAAATCCACCTTGGCTTTCGACACGATTTTCGCCGAAGGACAAAGGAGATATCTGGAAAGCCTCTCATCATATGCGCGCCAGTTTTTGGGGCAGATGGACAAGCCGGACGTCGATTATATCGAAGGGCTTTCGCCGGCGATTTCGATCGACCAGAAATCCACTTCTCATAATCCCCGTTCGACCGTGGGAACCGTGACGGAAATCCATGATTACCTCAGGCTTCTTTATGCTAAGATCGGGATCCCGCATTGTCCCGAGTGCAACCGCGAAATTTCCAAACTTTCCACCGATGAAATCGTGGACAGGATTTTGGAATTGGGAGAAAAATCCAAGTCGCAGGCAATCGAAATACTTTCGCCGATAGTCAGGGGAAGGAAGGGTGAATATCTGGCCCTGTTGGACGATATGTGGAAGAGGGGTTTTTCCGAGGCGATCATTAATGGAAAAAAAATCCGACTTGAAGATCACAATGAAATAAAACTTGAGAGATATAAAAAACACAGCATCGACATCATCGTCGACCGCGTGGACATCAGCGATGAGAATATCTCGCGTATTTTTGAAGGAGTGGAGAAGGCGCTCAAACTTTCGGAAGGGTTGGTGAAGACAAGATGTCTGGAGAACAGCAAGACGTGCAAGCTCAACGAGGAGCAGATTTATAACCAGAAACTTTCCTGTCCGATCCATGACATCGAATTTCCGGAATTGGAGCCCAGGCTTTTCTCTTTCAATTCGCCCTATGGGGCGTGCGAAACCTGCGAAGGGCTTGGCGCTAAAAAAGAAATAGATCCGGAGCGCGTCATGCCGGACAAAAACAAGACCATCGCGGAAGGCGCCCTGATGCCATGGAGCTATAAGCCGAACAATTACCACGGGACGATCCTGCGAGCCGTTTGCAATTATTTTCGGATAGCTGATAACAAGAGGATCCGGGATCTGAAAAAGGAACATTTGGACATTCTGCTTTACGGAACGGGGGAGGAGGATCTGATCAAGGTGAAATACCAGTTCCGCTCCGGAGCCGGGCATTACAACGTGCGTTGGCGAGGGGTTATCGGTTGGTTGGAGGAGCGATATAGGACGACCACTTCCGACGCGGTCAGGAGCGAAATCGAGAAATATATGTCGCAAAAACCCTGTTCCTCCTGCAAAGGTTCGCGCTATAAGGTGGAGTCGTTGCTGGTGAGCGTGGGAGAGAAGAACATATTCGAAGTTTCCAATCTGAGTATCAGGAATTGTTTGGAATTTTTTGAGAAATTGAAATTGAGCAAGAAGGAGGAGCTGATCGCCGGCAGGATTCTCAAGGAAATCACGGCCAGGCTCGTATTTCTAAACAACGTCGGGTTGGATTATCTGACGTTGCACCGCGCGGCCTATTCTCTTTCCGGGGGTGAATCGCAAAGGATCCGCTTGGCTTCGCAGATCGGTTCGCAGCTCGTCGGAGTTCTGTATATTCTGGATGAGCCTTCCATTGGGCTCCACGCGCGCGACAACACCAAGCTGATAGAAACGCTGAGAAGTCTGCAGGAGATCGGCAATACCTTGATCGTGATCGAACATGACGAGGAGATGATGCGCCACGCCGATTGGTTGGTGGACATCGGGCCGGGAGCTGGAAAACACGGAGGAGAAATAATCGCCGAAGGGGCTCCCCAGGAAGTGATCGACAATCCGAAATCGCTCACGGGAAAGTATCTTCGTGGCGAGATGGGAATAGAAGTTCCGAAAGCGAGAAGGACGATAAACAGGAAAAGACACGTGGTGGTCAGAAACGCTTCGGAAAACAATCTCAAGGGAGTGACTGCGGAATTTCCGTTAAAGGTCTTCACTTGCGTGACGGGGGTTTCCGGATCGGGAAAGTCCACTTTGGTGGAAGATACCTTGTATAAGGCGTTGGCGAATAAATTGCATCGCGCTTTGGACGTGCCGGGAAAACACGGTGAAATCCTGGGAATTGAAAACATAAACAAGGTCATCATGATCGACCAAAGCCCGATCGGAAGGACTCCAAGAAGCAATCCCGCGACATATACCGGACTCTTCACGCATATCCGCGAACTATTCGCTTCAACCAAGGATGCGAAACTGCGCGGTTACGGACCGGGAAGATTTTCTTTCAACGTCAGCGGGGGAAGATGCGACAACTGCTCCGGGGAAGGATATCTTAAAATAGAAATGCAGTTCATGCCGGACGTTTACTTGCCTTGCGACGTTTGCAACGGGAAAAGATACAACAGCGAGACGTTGCAAGTGAAATATAAGGGCAAGAATATTTCCGAGGTTTTGGCGATGACGGTTTCCGAAGCGAAGGAATTTTTTGAGAATTTTCCGAAGATACATGCGCCTTTGGCAGTTCTGGAAGATGTCGGCTTGGGGTATATCGAACTGGGACAGAGCGCGACCACGCTTTCCGGGGGTGAGGCGCAGAGGATCAAGTTGGCTACGGAGCTATCTAGAAAAGCGACCGGGGATACTTTCTATATTCTGGATGAGCCGACGACGGGACTACACTTCGACGATATCAAAAAACTCTTGGGAGTTTTGAATAGGTTGGTGGACGCGGGAAACACCGTCGTGGTGATCGAGCATAATATGGACGTGATCAAGACCGCCGATTGGATAATCGATTTGGGCCCTGAAGGCGGGGACGGTGGTGGCAAAATCATCGTGACCGGCTCTCCGGAAGAAGTGGTCAAATATGAAAAGGAGAGTTATACCGCGAAATATCTGAAGGATGTTTTGAAGAAGTGATAAGTCTATGGATAAATTAAGAAAAAACATAGGCAATTTTCCCCAAGCGCCAGGCGTGTATTTTTTCCGTGGCACGAAGAAGGAGATTTTGTACATAGGAAAGGCGACTAATTTGCGCAGCCGGGTGCAGTCGTATTTCCGGGGAACGGACACTAGAGGGGAAAGGATTGAATCGATGGTTTCGCAGGCGGCGGACGTGGAATTCCGGCAGACGGATTCCGTGTTGGAAGCACTGATTCTGGAAAGCAACCTGATCAAGAAGCATCAACCGAAATACAACATCATGGAGAAAGACGATAAGTCTTTCGCTTATTTTGTCGTAACCAAGGAGGAGTTTCCGCGGATCATTATTTTGCGTAAGACCGATCTTGATCGGGCGGCGGGAAAACGCGTCGGTGCGTTCGATGCGAAGCTTCCTTCGCGCATAAAAGACGTCGTCGTGGGAAAAGTGTACGGACCGTATCTTTCGAAATACCAAATGGAAATAGCACTCAAGATAATCCGCAGGATTTTCCCGTTCCATTCCAACAAGGCCAAGACCGAAAAGGGGTGTCTCGATTTCCAACTCGGCAGATGCCCCGGTCCGTATGCAGGTGCGATTTCCAAGGAGGATTACAAAAAAAATATCCGCAATATAAAAATGATCTTGGAGGGAAAAAAGAAAAGGCTTGTCACGACCTTGGAAAAGGAGATGAAGGAAGCGGCGAAAAAAAGCGAATTCGAAAAGGCGGCGGAAACCAGGAACAAGATTTTTGCCTTGAATCACATTCGGGACATCGCGTTGATGAGTAAGGATTTCGATGCGGAACAGTCAACCGTCATCGGCCATCCGTCATTGGTTCCGCAGGTAGAGGCATATGACATATCGAACATCTCAGGCAAACAGGCAGTAGGTTCAATGGTCGTGTTTTCCGGGAAGAATCCGGACAAGTCGCAATACCGCAAATTCAAGATAAAATCGGTCGAAGGACCGGACGACGTGGCGATGATGCGGGAAGTCTTGGCCAGGAGGATCGGTAACGATTGGCCCAAGCCGGACCTGGTGCTTTTGGACGGAGGGCGGGGACACCTCAATATGGCGAAAGAATTGTTTGAAGCTTTGGGGTTCGATGTTTTGCTGGTGGCGGTCGCCAAAGGTCCGACGCGCAAGAAATTGGATTTGCGCGTAAGCGACGCTAATCAACGAATAAATGCTAATCCGCGAATTGCGAAAATGCTTGAGGACGAGAATTTTTTGAAGCATATCATGGATGAAGCGCACCGCTTCGCGATAACCTATCATAGGAAAAGGAGGGGTAAGGAAATGCTCGAATAGATTCCTCATAATTCCACGGCCGTGGAATTATGATAATTTTTAGTATACTGATGAGATTTGCATCCCGTCAGTGATCCGGAGAGACCGAGAAGATTGATAATCCTTTACGCGTATGATATAATGACACTGTTAAATAAAAATAGCTCAAATGAAGGGAAAATTAGCCACATTTAGCTTGGTATTCGCGTTGCTCGCCTTGGTGAGCGGTTTTTGCTTTTCTTCCGTGACTGGAGCAATGGAGGATATGGGGACATATCACGCGGTAGGAATGGGGGATGAAGCGACGGACTCGGACGACCATCATGGGATGGCGGACAAGGGCTCCTTCATGCCATGTTGCGAAGAAAGCAATCCTGACCACAGCGACTCACTTTTGCTGGGAAAGATTGAAAATGGGAAAGTTCTAATTGGGTCCACAGATGGCATAGTCGGCGAAGAAGTGATTTTGCAGGTAAAAAAACAGCAACAAATTTCTTTGGATACATGTTTTTCCCCACCTGAAGGGGAGAAGCTTGCTTCAGTTATAAAGATAGAATAAAAATCTTTTCTGGGACCTTTCGTCTTGGATATTGGAAGGTTTCCTTGGGATATGCATTCTTAATCTTAACTGAAAATAAAAATGAGTATGAACAAAATCAATGTTCCCATTAAAGGGATGCATTGCCGTTCTTGCGAGATATTGATAGAGGAAAGCATTTCTAAAATTTCGCACGTCAAGAAGATCGACGTCGATTGCAAAAGGCATTCGGCCGAGGTTTTCTATGACTCGAAAAAGCCGAATATGGGTGAAATCGAAAGGGCTGTCCGCGAGGCGGGATATGAGATCGGCGAAGAAAACGCGAAGACATTTCTCACGACAAGCAAGGAAGAATATAAGGACTTGGGAATCGCGGCCTTGTTCCTTCTGGGAGTATACTTATTGCTTCGCAATCTCGGTATAACCGAATTGAACATAGTGCCGTCATCGAACTCATACAGTTTGCCGGTGGTGCTTCTGGTCGGGATAACGGCCGGGCTATCGACCTGCATGGCGCTTGTCGGAGGGCTCATTTTGGGAATATCGGCGAGGCACAGCGAATTGCATCCCGAGGCGACGCCGATGCAGAAATTCAGACCGCACCTTTTCTTCAACGCGGGAAGGATCGCCGGATACGCCCTTTTGGGGGGGCTTTTGGGGGTGGCAGGTTCAGTCCTGCAGCTTTCCGGAACGTTTCTGGGATTTCTGACCATAGTGGTCGGACTGATCATGTTGGCTTTGGGACTTAAGCTGACCGGAATTTTTCCGTGGCTTGAAAATTTTAACCTGACGCTTCCGAAAAGTGTGGGAAGATTTTTCGGTATCAAGCAGCATGAAAGGGAATATAGCCACAAGGGGTCGTTCATGGCCGGGGCGCTGACGTTCTTTCTACCTTGCGGTTTCACGCAGGCCATGCAGCTTTTCGCGGTGAGTACCGGAAGTTTCGCGCAGGGATTTCTGATCATGGGGGTTTTCGCCCTGGGTACGGCGCCGGGACTTTTGGGAATTGGAGGCGTGACTTCGGCGGTTAAGGGAATTTTCGCCAAGAGATTTTTCAAGTTTGCCGGAATCGTCGTGGTTTTGATGTCGCTTTTCAATATCTCCAACGGATACAACCTTACCGGTTGGCAATTATCAGGAATTGGGAGCCAGGAAGCAGGAATCAAGAATGACGCAAGAGCTCAGGTAAGTGATCCGAACGTGAAAATGGTGGATGGAGTGCAGGTGGTTTCCATGACCGAAAACTCCAGGGGATATTCTCCGAACAAATTCACGATCAAAAAAGGAATCCCTGTCAGATGGGAAATAGATGCCAAGGACCCGTATTCCTGCGCAAGCAGTCTAATGATCTCAAAACTTGGAATCAGGAAGAACCTCAAGGCCGGAAAAAACGTGATCGAATTCACGCCGAAGGAAACCGGCAAGCTTGCGTTCTCCTGTTCGATGGGAATGTACACGGGAGTATTCAATGTGGTTGATGGAAGCGAAGACGTTTCCGTATCAGCGGGTAACGAGAACGTTTCGGTTTCGGGATCCGCAGGAGGTTGCGGAGGGTCCGCAGTTAGTGGAAGCGCGGGCGGTGGTTGCGGCGGAGGATCGGCAGCGCAGAAAAATTTAGAAGAAGAAATTGCGACCGAGGCTAAGATAGTCGGCGGAAAACAGGTTATCACTACCGACTATACGGCGGAAACTGACATAGCCCCGAGCGCTTTCGTCGTGAAAGCCGGAACACCGGTCAGGTTCGAAGTGAACCCGAAATCCGACGGATACGGTTGTATGAGTACGATCATGATACCCGGACTATATAACAGGCAGGAGCTTCTGAGGGAGGGCGAGAAGATCGTGATGGAATTCACTCCGAAAGAAAAAGGCGATTACAATATCACTTGCGGAATGGGCATGGTTCGAGGAACACTGACGGTCAATTAAAATTAATCCAAAAAATATGAGTCTGATTAAATTAAAGATAGAAGGTTTTCATTGCGACGCCTGCGTGAAAATCGCTAAATTGAAACTGGTAAAAATCCCGGGAGTTTCCGAAGTGGAAGTGAAGCTTAGCGGAGATGCGAAGATTGATACGGAAAGGGAAATAGGTATCGAGGAGATAAACAAGGCGTTGCTGGAAACCGGTTATAAGGCGCAAGCCGTCTAAAATTCAATAATTGTAAATGAGTAAATGATATGAAAAAGATAATCTTAGACATTAAAGGGATGCATTGCTCGTCTTGCGAGATCATAGCTAAAGAGGAGTTGTCCGAGCTTGCTGGTGTGAGCGAAATCGCGATCGATAGCAAGACCGGAAAGGGCGAGCTTGTCCTGGATGAAGACAGGAATTCCTTGGAGGACGTGCTTTCCGCTATAAAGAAAGCGGGCTATGAATCTTCCGTAACCCAAGAGCGGTCGTTGGTCAGGCAGGAAGAAGACGAAGCGCAGTCAACGGATAAGCCGCTGAAGTTCACTTTGGAGGCGAAGATCGAAGCCGAAGGGAAAGTTATGGAAGGCGCGGACGGCAAACCCTATTTCGAAGGAAAGCTGAAAAACCACAAGACCGCCTCTTTCGATCTGGAAGGGAAAAATTCCTCAAGCAAGAAATTCGTCGACCACTTTTTGAAATCCGCTAATTTCTCGTCTTTGCTGGATATCTTCTCTGCGGAGCACAAGGGGGAGAACGGGGATTCCAAGATTGAAGAAAATACCGTGAAATTGGAAAACCGGAAACCGGTTTCCGCCGGGGAAAAGGATGCTAATAGGAGGATCAGTCTCTCGCTGTTCGGGATGCATTGTTCGTCTTGCGCGAATATAATCGAAAGATCCGTAAAGAAAGTTTCCGGGGTAAAATCCGCCAACGTGAACTTTGCGGCGGAAAAGGCGTCGGTGGTGTTCGACGAGAACACGGCAAGTATCAATGACCTCGTAAACGCCATTTCCAAGGCGGGATACAAGGCGGAAGAAATAGATGCGAAGGATACTGAATATGAGAAGAAGAAAAGGGAGAAGGAAATATCTTCCTATTTCAACAAGTTCGTCTTCGGACTGATTCTGAGTTTGCCGATGCTGTATTTCATGTTCTTTGATTTCTTCAAAGTCTTCCCGGGAAAGGCCGCGTTGACTTCGTATATCGGAGTGTTCTCGCTGCTACTCACGATCCCGGTGCAGTTCATAATCGGAGCGGGGTTCTATAAGGGGATGTGGTCGTCGCTCAAGATGAAGACGTTCAATATGGACAGTCTGATCGCGATCGGAACTTCGACAGCCTTCTTTTACAGTTTGGTGAATTACGTCTCTTACGTGATTTCCAATAAGTCCCTGATCGGCGTGGGAGGGGAGAAGATCCCCGAGCTTTATTTCGAGACGGCCGCGCTCTTGATAACTTTTGTGGTGCTTGGAAAATGGCTGGAAATCAGGACTAAGGGAAAAACTTCCGATGCCATCAAGAAATTGATGGGGCTCCAGGCGAAAACCGCGCGGGTGATTAGAAGCGGAAGCACCGTCGACATTCCGGTGGACGAAGTCGTCCATGGGGATATCGTGATCGTGCGACCGGGGGAGAAGGTTCCGGTCGACGGAAAAATCACCAAGGGATCTTCTGCGGTGGACGAGTCGATGATTACCGGTGAGAGCATGCCGGTCGAGAAGCAGGTGGGTGGCAACGTGATCGGCGGAACGGTGAATAAGACCGGAAGCTTCGAATTCGAGGCGACCAGGATCGGAAGCGAGACCGCGCTGGCTCAGATAATCAGGCTTATCGAGGAGGCCCAAGGTTCGAAGGCGCCGATCCAGAATTTCGCTGACAGGATCTCGGCTTATTTCGTGCCGGCCGTGATCATTTTCGCCATTTTGACTTTCGTCGTCTGGTTCTTCTTTTTGGGAGCCACCCTTTCGTTCGCGCTGATGGCCTTCACGGCGGTTATCGTGATCGCCTGTCCTTGCGCTTTGGGCCTGGCCACTCCGACCTCGTTGATGGTGGGAACCGGCAAGGGTGCGGAGCACGGGGTGCTGGTTAAAGGAGGAGAAGCGTTGGAAGCCGCTTGCAACATCAACACCGTCATTTTTGACAAGACGGGAACGCTTACCCATGGAAAGCCGGAAGTTACCGATGTCATCTCGTTGAATTCCATGGATGAAGATGAGATCTTGGCCGTTGCGGCCAGTTTGGAAAAACTTTCCGAGCATCCTTTGGCCGAAGCTATCTGCAATTATGCCGAGGAGGAAAATATCGACTTGGAGGAAGTGCAAAATTTCAATTCGATTACCGGCCGGGGAGTGCAGGGAGATGTCAATGGCACGACATATTATGTCGGAACGCGGAAGTTAATGATGGAAACGCTCGGATTGGACGTTAAGAAGATTGAACGCAAAATGGCAAGATTAGAGGAGCAGGGCAAGACCGCTATGATCCTGGCGACGAAAGACGGCATTGCCGGCATCATCGCGGTGGCTGACACGGTGAAGGAGACTTCTCGTGAAGCCGTCGAGAAACTGAAGAAGATGGGAATCGAAGTCTGGATGATTACGGGAGACAACGCACGGACAGCTAAGGCGATCGCCGCGCAAGTCGGTATCACCAATGTTTTGGCCGAAGTCCTTCCTGAAGACAAATCCAATGAAGTGAAAAAAATCCAGGACGCCGGCAAAAAAGTGGCTATGGTCGGGGATGGGGTCAATGACGCACCGGCGCTCGCGCAGGCGAACGTGGGGATCGCGATGGGATCAGGAACGGACGTGGCGATGGAAGCCGGGGATATCGTGATCATGAAGAACGACCTCAATGACGTCGTGACCGCGCTGGAGCTTTCCAAAGAGACGATGGGAAAGATCAAACAGAATATGTTCTTCGCGCTGTTCTATAACGTGATGGGAATTCCGATCGCGGCGCGCTTGTTCTTCGGTCTCGGGCTCGTTTTGAAGCCTGAGCTGGCCGGATTGGCGATGGCGCTGAGTTCCATCTCGGTCGTGGGAAATTCACTCCTTTTGAGATTTTTCAAGCCGAATAAGAGGAACTATCTGTCGATCGTGGCGCCTGTCGTCATGGTGGCGTTATTCTCTTTCTTCTTCTTCGAGTTCGCCAAATTCAGCTCCGCTGGAATGGAGGATGAGAAGGGCGTGAAGACTGAAAACGTACAGATGGAAACTGAAAAGTAAAATAAGAGGAGCCGCGGTTCCCAATTAAAGGGAGTTGCGGCTTCCGTCTTCATTGTGGAAAAATCAAAAAAGATTACAGCTACATAACCGTACCGTCGCTGATCGCGGCGGTCCTATGGCTGCTTATCTGGAGTTATAACAAAGGTGTGTTTTTAAGTTAATTCATTTATGGATCTATTCATATTAGCCTCGTTGATTACGGCATTTGTCGCGGGTATCGCGGCGCTTTTCGCGCCGTGCTGCATTTCCGTGCTTTTGCCGTCATATCTAGGGTCAGTTTTCAGGGAGAAATATAAGGTCGTCATGATGACAGCCGTATTTTTCCTGGGAGTGTTGACGGTTTTTCTGCCGATCGGGTTGGGATTTTCCGCCTTGGCGCAGTTCTTCAAGGATTATCACAACACGATCTTCATCTTCGGAGGACTATTCTTGGTAGCGCTCGGAACGATGCTGCTTCTGGGCAGGAGGTTCTCGTTGCCGTTCCAGGTCCATCCCCAACTCAAGAAACATAACGCCGGTTCGGTGTATGTCCTGGGAATTTTTTCCGGGATAGCTACGACCTGTTGCGCTCCAGTTCTGGCCGGAGTGCTTGCACTTTCGGTTCTTCCCGGTTCGATCATATGGGGCGGTATCTACACCCTGATGTATGTTTTGGGAATGGTGGCTCCTCTTTTCGCCATATCCCTATTATTGGACAGGACGAACATGACTAAGAAATTCATGGGCGCGCGGAAGACTCTGTCATATTCTGTCTTTGGAAAAAAGATTTCCTTGACCTGGGCGGAAATGTTTTCGGGTGCGATATTCCTGATAATGGGAGCGATTACGGTCTATTACGCCTTTATGGGTAACACCGCGGTGCATTCGGATTATCAGATCACGATCAATATTTATTTCGCCAAACTCCTGAAAGCGGTCAACGGTTTCCTGGAATCTAATTCATGGATGATACGGGCCACTTTGATCGGGGCGGCCGTTTGGTTTGCGGTTAAGATCCTTAAGACGACAAAAAAAGATGAAACAGAAATATAAGACGTTAAAAAAAATAATCATCGTTGCTGTGGCCGTTTTCGTCATCGCGGGATTCGCGAAGGAAAGATTCGCGGCCAAAGAAAAGGATGCCGGAATCGGGAAAGGCGAAGATGAGCTCGAATCGATATTGGGCAAGAGTGCTCCTGACTTTAGGTTTACCGATTTGGAGGGAAACGAGTATACTAAGGAGAGCTTGAGAGGCAAGAAAACCGTGTTATTTTTCAACGAGGGGCTGGCTTGTTATCCGGCCTGTTGGGATGAGATGGTGGCGCTTTCCAGGGATAGCAGGATAAACAACGAAGGAATGGTCGTGTTATCCGTCGTGGTGGACAGGAAGGAGAGTTGGGAAAATGCCATCGGAAAGATGCCGGATCTCGGTGAGATAAAAGAAGCTTTCGATGAGAACGGCGAAGCTTCGAAAGCTTTCGGTGTGCTTGGCTTGAAATCCTCCATGCATGCCGGGGTGCCCGGACACACCTATGTTATTATTGACAGGGAGGGTGTCATCAGGTCAGTGCTTGATGATCCCAAGATGGGCAATAACGTAGCGAAGGTATTCGTGGAACTTGGTAGGATTAATTAATCAAATCATAAAAATTAAAAAATAAACCGATGGAACAAAGCAATAAAGAGAATTTGAAGGAGCGCATGTTGAAAAATAAAAACAGTGTCTTTGTGTTTGTTTTCTTGCTCCTGCTGGCGGCAAGTTACGTGTATTCTTTCCAGAAAAACGCGGGAAAGGAAAACGAGGCCGCTATAAAGGAGCAGACGAAAAAATTTGTGGAGCAGAACTTAGTCCAGCCGGGGACGGAAGTTGAGATCGACGAATCCAAAAAGGAGGGCGGTCTGTATAAACTGACATTGTCCGTATCTGGGCAAAAAATTGAAACATACGTGACTGAAGACGGGAAGAAGTTCTTCCCGCAGGCGATAGATTTGGATAAGGCGGCTGATCCGCAAACGGCTTCAAGCGCACCTGCCCCTGTAACTGAGGCGGCGGTGAAGAAGGATGTTCCCGAGGTGGATCTTTTCGTGATGAGTTATTGTCCGTATGGAGTCCAAGCGGAAAAGGGAATTTTGCCAGTAGTCGAGAAATTGGGTTCCAAGATAAAGTTCAACTTGAGGTTCGTGGATTACATTCTGCACGGAAAGCAGGAATTCGATGAGAATTTGAACCAGTCTTGTATTCAAAAAGAAGAACCGGCCAAGCTCAACGCCTATCTGACATGCTTCGCAAAGGAAGGGGATGCGGAAAAATGTGCTACGACCGCGAAGATAAACAAGTCCAAGATTTCTACCTGCATTTCCCAATCGGTAGAAAAGTTTGATGATAAATCCAAAACCCCTTCGTTCGGGGTGGATTCCAAACTGAATGATAAGTATGGCGTGCAGGGATCTCCGACTTTGGTGATCAATGGAACTTTGCTTGATTCCGGGCGTGACAGCGCGAGTTATTTGAAAGCGATCTGCTCGGGATTTTCAGATCAGCCGGAAGAATGCGCCGCATCCTTACCATCAGAAACACCGACCCCGGGATTCGGCGATGGGAAGACTGCTAACGCGAACGCCGCGTCTTGCGGCCAATAAGCCTTAGCGAAAACCATTATGAGAATCGCGATTATCCTCATGACTGTTTTGGCGGCGATGCAGGGCTTAGGATGGTGGGCTTACAAAGTTTCGCAGGGAAGCGGGACGGGCACATCCACTGAGAAAGCGGAGACTATAGCTACGGAAAAAATAGTCGAAAAAGGTTTATCGGACAATTCGGGAATAGTAGATTTGGATTTGTCTGAAAATCAGGAGCGAGACGGGGGTTTCCTGGTTGATGGAGGCATCACTTATCCGTTGGTCCAAATCGAGGAAGTGGATGGAATCACGGAGCGCACTATCCATATGGGAGTTCGCCAATGGGCCTGGGATCCGTTCGATTTAGAGGCCAAACAAGGCGAGAAAGTCAGGCTGGTGATACATAACGCGGATATTTTGCATTCGATCGAGATTCGGGAACTGGGAGTGAGCGCGGCTATCCCCGAGGAAGGGGCTATCGTCGAATTCATGGCGGATCGCGCCGGAACTTTCGAATTTTCTTGCGGGGAGACCAGTTGCGGGAAGGACCATGATAAAATGAGAGGAAAACTTACGATTCTTTAGGAATGGTCGCAGTATTCAAAGCCTCGGTTTATGCCGGGGTTTTCGCATATCCTTTACATATGTGTTTTTTTCTGATACCATGTGTACTTAGTTCACCCTGTTAAATCCAGCGGAGCTGGTCCGCCTTTGGCGGAATTTAATAGGGTAGGTCCATAAACCATAGAATATTAGAATATGTCGGAAAAAAAATCCTCCCCAAAGCAATTGAGAAACGAAATAGTCATCAAAGGCGCACGCGTCAATAACCTCAAGAACATAGATCTCAATATCCCGCGCGACAAATTCGTCGTGATAACCGGGCTTTCCGGATCGGGAAAATCATCTTTGGCGTTCGATACCATTTATGCCGAAGGGAATAGGCGTTACATGGAGGGGCTTTCTTCCTACGCCCAGAGCTTCTTGGAGCCATCGACCAAGCCGGATGTGGACAAGATCGAGAATCTTTCGCCTCCGATATCCATCGATCAAAAAAGCATCAGCCGTTCCCCCCGTTCCACGGTGGGCACACTGACGGAAATATACGATTATTTGCGGGTCCTTTTCGCGAAAGTCGGGAAACTTCATTGTCCGCAGTGCGGGGACTTGATGCAGAGAAAAACCAACAAGGAAATTTTGGATGAGATTTTGGAATTTCCGCATCATACGCAGATAGCCGTCTTGGCCCGTCCGAAAGGACAAGGGGATGACTCGCGTGAAAACCTCAAGGGCATATCCCAGTTGGGCTATGCGCGGGTCAGATATAACGGAAAGATGATTTCTCTCAGCGAAGCGGAGATGGATGAGGAAATCGGAGCGGTTAAGAATATCGAAGTGGTCATAGACAGGCTCGTGTTGGATAAGAAAAACCCCGATGTGGAGAGGATATTGGATTCCATCGAGACCGCCATGAAATTGGGGGGAGGTTCGATGATGATGCTTATAGACAATAAGGAAGAAAGGAAGTATAACAGGGATTTCTTTTGCGCCAATTGCGGGATAAAGATCAGGGAGATTTCCCCGAGGCATTTCTCTTTCAACAGTCCAGAAGGGGCGTGCGAAGTCTGTTCCGGACTCGGATACGTGCTCAGGGTAAATTCCGAATTGGTCGTGCCGAACAAAAATCTTTCAATTTTGGAGGGGGCTATTTTGCCATGGAGCAAAGCCGGTGGGAAAATAAACGGACAGAGCAACAATCTGGAAAAATTGAAAGCGGCCGCCAGAAAACACAAGTTTTCCATAAACGAACCCCTCAAGAAGCTTTCAGTTAAGCAATTCGAAGTGCTGATGTACGGCTCAGAGGAATTCGAAGGGGTCATTCCGGGATTGGAAAGCAAATATCAGGAAACCAAATCGGATTATGTCAGGGCGGAAATAGAAAGGTATATGACGACCGAACCTTGCGGACACTGCGAAGGCAAGAGGCTTAAGAAAGAATTCTTGGCGGTCAAGATAGAAGGAAAATCCATCGATGATTTGGTGAATATGGGAGCGAGCGAACTGAAAACGTTTTTTGTCGGGGTCAAAGATTGGTCATTGGACGAGCAGAGAAAAAGTATCGCCAAGCCTATCGCCCGCGAAGTGGCTCAGCGCCTGGAAGCGCTTGAGAACGTCGGCTTGGAATATTTGAGCCTTGGAAGAAGCGCCCAAACGATTTCCGGAGGGGAGGCTCAAAGGATCCGTCTGGCCTCCCAGCTCAACTCCCAGCTTATGGGAATCGTCTATGTCTTGGACGAACCCTCCATCGGGCTCCACAGCAGGGATACGGAAAAACTGGTGGAAACTCTCAAGAAACTCCAATATTTGGGAAATTCGTTGGTCGTCGTGGAACATGACGAAAGCATCATCAAGGCGTCCGATTGGGTGGTGGACATGGGACCCGGGGCGGGAGAGGAAGGAGGAATCGTGGTTTTTGACGGTTCTTATGAAAAGCTTTTGAAATCGAAAAGCTTGACCGCCCAATACATTTTGGGAAAAAAGAAAATCTCCGACAAGAAGAAGTATAGGAAAGGCAACGGCAAGGAGATCAAAGTCATCGGGATGACGGAACATAATCTGCGGAACATCGATATCGCGATCCCTTTGGGGAAATTCGTGGTGATCTGCGGAGTTTCCGGCAGCGGAAAATCGACTTTCGTCAGCGATATCCTAGCCAAAGCCCTTTCGCGCCATTTCTACAAAGCGAAGGATTTGCCTGGAGCCCACAAGAAAATCACCGGCTTGGATAATGTGGATAAGGTGATCAGTATCGACCAGAGCCCGATAGGCAGGACCCCTCGTTCCAACGCGGCGACTTACACCGGGGTATTCACCCATATCCGCGAACTTTTCGCCCAAGTCGAAGAGGCCAAAAACAGGGGGTATAGCGCGAGCAGGTTCAGTTTCAATATGAAAGGCGGGCGCTGCGAAGTTTGCCAAGGAGACGGAATGAAAAAGATCGAGATGCACCTGCTTCCGGACATGTACGTGAAATGCGAGGCTTGCGGCGGGACGCGATATAACAGGAAGACTTTGGAAATTGAATATAAAGGTTTCAACGTGGCCCAGGTGCTCGACATGGATGTCCGTTTCGCTCTCAGGTTCTTTGCCAAGCATCCTTTGATCGCGGAGAAACTCAAAACCATGGAAGACGTCGGTTTGGGATATTTGAAATTGGGACAAAGCGCGACCAACCTTTCCGGAGGTGAAGCACAAAGGATCAAGCTCGCCACGGAGCTCGCCAGAAAATCCACGGGCAAGACTTTGTATATTTTGGACGAGCCGACGGTGGGTCTCCATTTCGACGATATCAGGCAGCTTATGGAAGTTCTGAATATGTTGGTGGACAAAGGAAATTCGGTGCTCATTGTCGAGCATAACCTCGACGTCATCAAAAGCGCGGATTGGGTTATCGAGTTGGGACCGGACGGAGGCACCAAGGGAGGAGAGTTGGTGTTCGAGGGAACTCCTGATAAGCTTAAGAAAAACAAGAAGAGCTGGACGGCTAAATACCTCTAAAGAGGAATTTAGAATTACGAATGAAGTCAGAATGAATTAATTCTGAAACATTAAAAATCGATTCAAAATTTTTGCTTCAAGCTTATCCTCGCAGGAGGAAAAAATTTGAAATTAAAAATTATGCAGCCATGTTTGTTTCGGGAAACTTTTTTAATCAAAAAAAATATGTCAGACGCGGAAAACGGAAAGTTATATATCGTCGCTACTCCCATTGGTAATCTGGAGGATATAACCCTTCGCGCGCTTCGCGTTCTCAAGGAAGCCGATTTGATTTTATGCGAGGATACCAGGGTGACTAAGAGATTGCTTTCCAGATATGAGATTTCCACCTCGGCCAGGTCATATCATCAGCACACTTCCGAAGAAAAGGGACAGCAGATCATTCGTGAAATCCTTTCCGGAAAGGATTTGGCACTGGTGACGGACGCCGGGACGCCGGGGGTTTCCGATCCTGGAAACGTCCTAGTGGGGATGGCGGTGGAAAATGGAATCCAAGTCGTGCCGATTCCCGGCGCTTCCGCCTTGGCGGCACTTGTCAGTGTGGCCGGTATCGATATGCAGAAATTCGTTTTCTTTGGATTTCCTCCGCACAAAAAAGGACGGGAAACCTTCTTTAAGGAAATTGCTGCTTCGAAATATCCGGTTATGTATTACGAGTCCCCACACAGGGTCCTTAAGAATCTGGAGCTTTTGCAATCTTTGGGTGCGGACAAAAGGATAATCCTCGGGCGCGAACTGACTAAGATGTTCGAGGAAACGGTCCGCGGAAGCATTTCCGAAATATCGGAATACTTCAAGAACAATACGGGGAAAGTGAAAGGGGAGTTCGTGATAATAGTGCACTAGGGGTCATGGGTGGTATGGGTTAGGCTTAAGGGATAAAATGAAACAGGCTTTCGAAGGTCTGTTTTTTGTTTAAATTTTTTGCCTATAACCCATTATCCAGAATCTAGACCTTGTTACGGTTATCCACACCTTGTTAATTTTTTTTTGATTTCGTGGTATAATTCTATCAAGTTAAATTCTTTTTTTAAAAACAAAAAAATGAAGAAAAAAATCTTGTTTACACTGGTACTATTCTTTGCCGCCTTTGCCGTGGTAAGTGTGGTAAGGACCAATGCCGCCAGTGTAACGGGATGGCTTTGGGGAGGAAGCGAAGAGGCCGCCGATGCCACCATCAACGGCAATGAGACCGGATTGGGCTGGATCAGCATGAGCAGCAAAAATTGCGACACGGACAGCAACGGGGTCAATGACGCTTGCGATCTGAGCGGTGACGGACTCGTCAATGCTACCGATTTTACGGCTATGGTGAGTTACGGCGTCGACATTCCCTCGGATAACTCCGCGATAACAGGAACCGCTTGGAGCCCGAATCTGGGGGCCATAAGCTTCAATACTGCCGATGTCGCGGGATGCCCACGGACGTTCGGCGACGGTTCTTGCTATGCCAGGAACAACGGCGGAAAGATCGAGGGATGGGCGAGAATTTTGAACATAAGGGATGCCGGCGCGAACGCGGGAGGTTGGGAAGGATGGATAGCGATGGGAGAGCCTTTCAATGGTGCCGGAAGGAGCATCACCTTGGCCGCCGGAAACCTTGCCGGATACGGATATTCGGCGAGCAGCTCAGGGAATCCTGAATTGGGATGGATAGATTTCTCCGGTGCGGACTCGACTCCTGACCCGATTCTTACGGTGGATTTCACCGGATCTGGGATGGGAAGCGTCAGCGGGACGGGAGGCTTGAGTTGCGTGGGTGATTGCACGAAATCTTACTCGGGTGGAACTGTCGTAACCGCTACCGCCACTGCGAATGGAGGATCCAACTTCATCGGTTGGACGGGGTGCGACAGCGTCAGCGGGGCGGACTGCACGGCGACGATAGGTGCGGACAGGACGATCCTTCCCCAGTTCGACATCGCTTGCCTGCCTAGCTCCAGTTGCGCCGCGGACACATGCGAAGGTCAGACATGCGCTGACGGATGCGGAGGAACGGTGGATGGAACCAAAAGCTGCACCTCCGGAACTGGAAATTGGAGGGAAGTAGCACCGTAAAGCACATAAAAGCATTAAAGCATTAAAACATTAAAGCAAGAAGCGGCATGATGATTAAGAAAGAAGAAGTCGGAAAAACTCTCGTAATCGCCTGGTTTATAATCGCGACCCTTTATGTCGGATATGACCTTTGGAGCGACTATAAAGTGAAGGGAATCGATGCGGCGTACAAGGCGGGCGTGTCGAACACGGTCAACCAGCTTATCGAGCAGACCGAAAAAAGCCAATGCCAATCTTTTGAGGTTTTCAGTGGGGACAAGAAAGTGCAACTTCTGGACGCGCAGTGTGTGCAACAACAGCCTGCAACCGAACCCGCCCAGGAAGATAAGAAATAATTTAAAATAAATGAAAAAAAACGCCCTTGTTTTGACTATCGTGGTTATTTTATTGCTCACGGGTTTTCTTTTGTACAGGCAGTTTATGGTAAACAACGAACCGGAACCGCAAGTCCAGATTAAAAATGAAGCTAATGGTGGTAGTCAAATTACAGTGGAGGAAATATTGGAGATTCAAAAGAAGGCTGTGGAAGAAACGCAACAAAACGAAAGTGTCGATTCTTCAGAAAATGTTCCTTCAATAGAGGAAATAATGGAGCAGCAAAAGAAGGCGAGTTCCGAGGCGGTATCGTCCGAACCGGAACAGGGGGTCACAGTGGAGGACATACTTGAGATGCAGAGGAAGGCTGTGGGAAATTAGAAATAATTTTGTTTTATTAATACATTTTAATTTCACGAGAAATGAAACATCTCAAAAAATTTTCCTATTGGGCGGGAGTGAGCGCAGTGGGAATCGTGTTGGGAATCTCTCTCCAATTTACCCGCGCCTGGGTGGAACCGACGGTCGCCCCTCCGGGAGGTAACATCGGCGCCCCGATCAACACGGGATCTTTGCCTCAGAGCAAAGCGGGTATTTTAAATTTGGGTTCGACAACGGTCAATCATAATCCTGCAGGGGGAACATGGAATTACAGCTTTTTGCTGAATGCTTCCGATATGTCAAGCATAGGCTTCCATGACGCCGGGCACAGCGTGGGCAGCATAAAATTCCAAGGAAACGTCTTTACGATCGGCGGGAATGACGGTTGGGGGGATGCCAATGTGAGTATGCCTGGCAATGTAGGAATAGGGACTTCGAGTCCTACGTCAAAACTTACCGTCAACGGTGCGCTTAATGATACTGTCATGAATGTGTCAAGCGGAAAAGTGAAGATAGGTGATACCAACACTGGCGGTGTGTGGCAGAATAACCATGGTCTAATGATCATAGGTAGGGATGATGTAAATTCCCTAACACAGATGAGAATCGGTGGAATCAAGCCCATCTATATGATAGCCAATACGAATCCCTTCGTAGGTTTCAATGCTTACTATGACTTGATGTACGGTTGGACGATCGGGAAAGGGAGCGTGAGCAAATATGGAGGAGCTTTCGGTCTGAATCCTGATTCTGGGCAATTTACACTAGGTATGTCCCAGGCTCCTGGGAATGAATATACCGCCTCAGCCATACCGACCAAATTCATTTTCAACAGGGACGGAAATGGACAAGCCGATACGGCCTGGACGACTTTTTCCCCGTATCTTTCCTACAACTACACCGAAGCGGGAAAAACCAAGAAAGATTATCAGTTGGGCGAGGTGGTGAATCTCAAAAACAACGAGCATTGGGCAGTGGAGAAATCCTCAAGCGCCAAGAACCTTTATGGCGTGGTAGTCAGGCCTGAAGGATTCGTTTCAATCCCGAAAGAGCTCAAAAAGAAGACTTGGGGTGAAAACGGACAGCAGATGGAGGATATGGACAATGTCGTTCCGGTCGCGCATCTCGGAGAGGCTTCGACCAGAATCATATTGGAACCAGGACAGACGATCAATCCGAGCGATTATATCACTTCTTCTGAATCAGCCGGATTTGGAAAGAAGGCTTCGAGAAACGGCCAGACTCTCGGAAAGGCGCTTGAGTTTTTCGATCCTTCCCAACGAAGCTGTCAAGAAGTTTCCTCTATTGAAAGCATAAATTGGCCGGAGGATGACGGTTCGAATTCCGAAAAGCCTTGTTTTGTCCTTCCGGACGGCAAACATGTGGGAAAAGTTATGATTTTCGTGGATGTGAAGTGGCAGGGAGGCTTGGAGTAATAATATAGGTTTGATATTTTCTTTAAAACCGCCCTGTTTATATGGGCGGTTTTATTTGCCAAAAATGGCTTGATATAGGTATAATCTAAATACAGGATTATTTATCCGTTAACCCGTTCACGGGTTAACGGGCTGGAAATACAAAATGAAAGATGATTTAATAAAAATTATAGAAAAGGCGGTTCTGGAGGCTTTCGGCTCGGATTTTGCCATGCCTGAAATCGTCGTGGATTATCCCAAGAACGAGGCGTTCGGGGATTATACGACGAACGTGGCGATGATGCTTTCCAAAGAGCTCAAGAAGAGCCCGATGGAGATTGCCGAAAAATTGTCATCGGTCATCGGTCAGCAGTCATCAATAAAAAACATATTCGGGAAAATCGAAACGGTCGCGCCGGGATATATCAATTTTTTTCTTTCGGAAAAATATCTGCGAAATGTAGTGAAAGATATTTCCAAAAAGGGAACATCTTTCGGGCAAGCGGAAAAGAAAGAAAAAAAAGTGATGGTGGAATATTCCCAGCCGAATACCCACAAGGAATTCCATATCGGGCACCTTAGGAACGTTTTTATCGGAAGCTCATTGGTGAATATCCTTAGAAAATCCGGATATGAGACGATCGCCGCGAATTATATCGGGGACACCGGAACGCATATCGCCAAATGTCTTTGGGGGATTTCGAAGTTCCATGCTAATGAGAATTTGGATCAGCTGGAAGACAAGGCCCAGTTTTTGGGCAAGGTTTATTCCGAGGCTGTGAAGGCTATCGGCGAAAAGCCTGAGTTCGAGGAAGAATTCAAGGCTTTGCAGAAAAAATTCGAGCAAGGCGACGCTGGATTGGTCGCTCTTTGGGAAAAGACCAAGCAGTGGTCGCTGGATGAGTTTTATGGGATTTATGACGAACTAGGCGTGAAGTTCGACGTTTATTTTTGGGAGAGCGAAGAGGAAAAAGCGGGAATGGAAATGCTGCCGAAACTTTTGGAGACGGATTTCATCAAGGAAAGCCAAGGGGCGACGATCGCCGATCTGGAAAAATACGGACTGGGGATTTTGGTGCTGGTCAGAAAAGACGGAAGCGCGCTGTATGGGATGAAGGATATTCCGTTGGCCATCAGGAAATTCAAAGAATACGGAATCGATAAGAGCATCGTCGTTGTCGACATCCGCCAGGGCTTGTATTTCAAGCAGATTTTCAAGATTCTGGAACTCATGGGATTCGAAAAGGACATGGAGCATGTCGGGTATGAATTCGTTTCACTTAAAGGAAGTGAGACCATGTCTTCAAGGAAAGGTAATATCATCCCAGCCAGATTTTTGATAGACAAGATGGTTGAAAAAGTTCAGGAGAAATTTCCTCAGACCAAGATTGCCAAAGAAATCGGATTGGGCGCCGTGAAGTTTTATATGCTCAAATATTCCGGGCAAAGTAAGATAGAATTCGATATGGACGAGGCTCTTAGGCTGGAGGGCGCGACCGGACCATACGTCCAGTATGCACATGCGAGGATATGCTCTATCCTCGAAAAAGCCCAAGGTGCCGGCTTTCAGATGACAAAAACGGAGTTCGACTCCGATTCGGAGTCGAACTCCGTGGGCTTGCTGACGCATGAGAAGGAACTGGCTCTCATGAGGGAATTGGACAAGTTTCCCGCAATGATCGAAGAGGTCGCGATAACGAACGACATAAACAAGGTAACTCATTACTCGTTGTCCTTGGCGGACAAATTCCATTCTTTCTATAACGACTGCAAGGTTATCGACCAGGAGAACTCTGAAATGACCAAGGCTAGGCTCGCTTTGGTCGGCGCGGTGAAGACCGTGCTTGCCGAAACGCTTAGTCTTATCGGGGTGTCGGCTCCGGAGCGCATGTAGGGACTTTTGAAAACCGCTTGATTTTTATCCTGCGCGGAAGTATACTGATAAGAACCCATAAGTTTATAAAAAGCTGCCTTTGGGGCTAAAGCAGGTCCAAGAGCCAGTGAAAAAACATATGAGAATCGGAATAGATGCCAGAACGATTTTGAGTCCCGAGAAGGGAGACGCGATCGGAGCGGGACATTATACTTATCAGCTCATCAGACACCTTTTGAAAATCGACCAGAAGAACGAGTATGTCTTGTTCTTCGATTTCCGCGTGAGGGAAAAAGACATTAAGAAATTCACCAAGCCGAACGTGAAGATAAAATTCTATCCTTTTTCGGATTATAAAAAATACCTACCTGGAATGTACAATGAGATTTTGGGAACGGCTACCTTGCAGAAGGAGAATTTGGACGTTTTGCATACCACGTCATACTCCAGCAGGATCCCGACCGGATATCAAGGCAAAACGATCGTCACTTTCCAGGATATGATCATGTACCACGCCCCGCAATACCTACCGCAGGTCAAGAGGCTCAGAGAAAGGACGGTGGCTAAACTGATGGCGAAGAAAGCTGACAAAATCATCGCTTCTTCCAATTCGCTCAAAGACGAATTGAATAGATATTTGGGTGTTCCGGAGGAGAAGGTGGAAGTCATTTACAGCGGAGTGGACAAGAGGTTCTTCGATGTTCCCGAATTGGACGCGAAAAAAATGTTGGAAAAATATGGTATCAACAAAAAATACATCCTTTTTTTGGGAACCCTCGAGCCCTCCAAAAATATCACGAGACTGCTTCAGGCTTTCGCCAAACTTAAGGAGGAATATAAAAACAGCGGTGCGAAGAAATTCGAATATCAATTGGTGTTGGCAGGAAAGAAAGGATGGTTGGCGGAAGAATACCAGCAGATCATCAAGGATCTAGGGCTTTCCAAGGACGTCGTTTTTACCGGCTATATCATTGGAGACGAGCTTGTCCCGCTTTTTAAAAATTGCGAATTCTTTATCATGCCTTCACTTTATGAAGGTTTCGGTATGACCGTCTTGGAAGCTTTCGCGACCAAGACCCCGTCCATCATCTCCAATGTCGCCACTCTTTCTGAAATCGCCGACGGTGGAGCGATGTCTGTGAATCCGTTAAGCGTCGAGGAAATTACCGGGTCGATGAAGACATTCTTGGAGGATGAGGACCTGAGGAATACCTACAGGGAAAAGGGTCTGGCCATCGCGCAGAAATTCGATTGGGATGAAACGGCGAAAAAAACCCTTGAAATTTATGAAAGTTTGAAGTAGTATTGGGATAGAAGAATATTTGAAAGGCGATTGAGGAAAGCTATCACTTTCCAAGCCCCAAAAAGAAATCCGGCCAGTCGCGACTGACTGGAAAGTAGAATTTGGCGGGCGGCCCGTAACAGCCGGAAATTAAGGGTTTTTAGTTTTTAGTGTTTAGTTTTTAGAGTTTTTTCTACGAACTACAAACTACAAACTACGAACTGAACTAAGGTGGTACCGCGTTGAAAGACGTCCTTATGCATTTTTTTGCATAGGGATTTTTTAGTTAAATAGTCGCTTACATGTTTATCGAACTTCTAAAAAACAAAGGATTCAAGCTGGCTCTGATTTGGCTGTTGGTGGTCAATGTCATAGGCCTGGTGGCAAATAACAGGCTCAATCTTGAACCGGACGATGCCTACTCCTGGATTCCTGTCGAAAAATATGACCAGCACCAAGCCTGGAACATTGCCGATATCCATTACAGATGGGATTCCGGTTGGTATCATGATATTTTCAAGAATGGTTATCAAAAAAGGGATGATAACACCCGCACGAACATAGTGTTTTTTCCGTTATATCCTATTTTGTTGGAGCCGCTCTCGATTTTTTTCGGAGGAGATTTTATCTGGTCAGGCTGGTTTCTAAGTTGTGTTTTCCTGCTGTTGTCGGGCGCTTTATTATTTAGGTTCACGAAGGAATTACATAAGGATTCGGATCCGCTGCTTTCAGTTTTCTTGTTGCTTATTTTTCCCACAGCCTTTTTCCTAAACGGCATATACACGGAATCGATGTTCCTTTTCTTTTCTTTGGCGGCGTTCTATTTCTCGTTCAAGCGCAACTATCTTTGGGCTGGGATTTTCGGCGCTTTGGCGGCACTCACGAGGATAACCGGCATCTTGCTGTTTTTGCCTCTCGTGGTGCAGGCTATTTCGTCAGAAGGTTTCGAAAAAGCCACGATGAAAAAAATCTGGCCGCTTTCGTTGATAGCGCTGGGGACGCTTTTATTTTTCATGTTCCATTGGATCGTGTTCGGAAATTTCTGGTTGTTTTTCGAGGTGGAGAGCGCTTGGGGCAGGTCATTTTCCATTAACAGGGAACATTTCGTTTTTTTGACGAACGCTTCATTGGCGAATTTTTTATTGGACTCATTCTACCTGTTTTTCGGAGCTGTCGCTACTTTGTATTTTTTAAAATTGAAAAATTATCCCTACTTCATATATATGGCCAGTACCATGGGCGTCGCCATAGCGACCGGTACGCTTATGAGCATAGGAAGATATATCATGATCCTGTTCCCGATTTACATTATGGGAGCGTCTTTGAAAAATGAAATGCACAGATACGCCTGGATTTTGATATCGACGATGCTTATGGCACTCAATACGTATATGTTCGTAAATTGGTATTGGGCGGGATAGGAGAGGCAAGTTTTCAATTTGAGTAATTAATTTTTTTATCTAATAATCACATGTCGACATTTAAGAAAATAGATCCCAAGCAGACCTTGCCGAAGATGGAGGAAGAAGTGCTCGCTTTTTGGAAGGAAAACGGGACTTTCGAGAAATCCGTGGAAAAAAGGAAGGACGCCGAGAAGTATAGTTTCTATGACGGTCCTCCTTTCGCGACCGGAACTCCGCACTACGGCCATATGGTTGCCAGTACCATGAAAGACGTGGTTCCCAGATATTGGACCATGCGCGGATACCAGGTGGAAAGAAAATGGGGCTGGGATTGCCACGGTTTGCCGATCGAAAACATCGTTGAGAAAGAACTCGGTTCCAAAACAAAAAAGGAAATCGAAGAATTAGGCGTGGACAAATTCAACGAGCTCTGCAGATCCAAAGTTTTGGGTTATGTGGAAGAATGGAGGAGAATCATCGGCCGTCTGGGGCGCTGGGCTGATATGGACAACGCTTATAGGACGATGGATCTTTCGTATATGGAGTCGGTCTGGTGGGTCTTCAAACAGCTTTGGGATAAAGGACTTGTTTATGAAGGATACCGCGCTATGCATATCTGCCCGAGATGCGAAACGACGCTTTCCCAATCGGAAGTCGCCGAGGGTTATGCTATGGTCAAAGATCTTTCGGCGGTGGTCAAATTCGAACTCGCTGATAATCCGGGAACATACGTGTTGGCTTGGACGACTACGCCTTGGACGCTTATCGGGAACGTGGCATTGGCGGTCGGCAATGACATATATTACGTTTACGTGGAAACGACCCGTACTGACAAAGAAAAGGGATTCGTGGATGAGACATACGTTCTTGCCAAGGAGAAAGTGGCGGAAATGATGAAGGATGAGAGCTATCAAGTGGTCCGTGAAGTGAGGGGTAGTGACTTGGTCGGCAAAGCCTATAAGCCGGTATTCCCATATTACGCCGCAAAAGAAATCGAAAATAAAATAAACGGCTGGAAGATATATGCCGGGGATTTCGTGACTACTGCCGAAGGGACGGGAGTGGTGCACATCGCGCCGGCTTTCGGAGAAGACGACATGAACCTGGGAAAAAGGATGGCGCTGCCTTTCGTCCAGCATATCGGCATGGACGGAGTCATCAAGCAGGAAGCGACTGAATTCGCGGGGCTTCATGTGAAGCCTTTAGGGGACCACCAGTCGACGGACGTCGAAATCATCAGATATCTGGCCAAGCACGGGACGCTTTTTTCCAAGGAGAAATACGAACACAGTTATCCGCATTGCTGGAGGTGTGACACGCCGCTTTTGAATTACGCGACGTCTTCCTGGTTCGTGGACGTTTCGAAAATAAAATCCAGAGCGCTGGAAACCGCCAAGGATATTTCCTGGGTCCCTGCGCATATGAAGGAGGGAAGATTTGGAAAATGGTTGGAAGGCGCGCGCGATTGGTCCATCAGCAGGCAAAGATTCTGGGCTTCGGTCATCCCGATCTGGAGATGCGAGTGCGCTGAAATGAAAGTCTTCGGCTCCGTGGCCGAGCTGGAGGAAGCCAGCGGTGAGAAGATCACCGACATCCACAAGCACATCGTGGACAAGATAACTTTCAAATGTGAAAAGTGCGGGAAGGATATGAAACGCATCCCGGATGTGCTCGACACCTGGTTCGACAGCGGTTCCATGCCGTATGCCCAGTTGCACTATCCTTTCGAGAACTCTGAAAAATTCGAGAATATTTTTCCTGCCCAGTTTATAGCGGAAGGACAAGACCAGACCAGGGCTTGGTTTTATTATCTGCATCTCATCTCAACCGCCATCCGCGACTCGCACGCTTTCGAGAATGTCATCGTCAACGGAATCGTGTTGGCCGAGGACGGCAAGAAAATGAGCAAGAGACTGCAGAACTATCCTGACCCACAACTTCTTTTCGACAAATACGGAGCGGACGCGGTAAGGCTGTATCTCATGTCATCACCGGTCGTGTTCGCGCAGAACCTCAATTTCTCGGAAAAGGACGTGGCGGAATTCGTGCGCGGAACGCTTCGCATGCTTTGGAATTCCTATTCGTTCTTCGTGCTCTATGCCAATATCGACGGTTTCGATCCGAAAAAGGATTTCGGAAAATCGGAAAACATCCTGGATAGGTGGATGCTGTCGGAGCTCAACACGCTCATCAAGGAAGTCAACGAGAGCATGGAGCAATATGATCTGGCCAGGACCGCCAGGCTCTTTCCGAAATTCGTGGACAATCTTTCCAATTGGTTCGTGAGAAGGTCCAGGAAGCGTTTCTGGAAAAGCGAGAACGACGCGGACAAAAATCATGCCTACGCGACGCTCCATGAAGTGCTGGTGAAGTTGTCCCAACTCATGGCCCCCTTCACGCCTTTCGTTTCCGAAGAGATATATAAGAATCTGACCGGGGAGGAATCCGTGCATCTTTCAGATTTCCCCGTTTTCGACGCGGGTATGATCGATGACAATCTCAACCGGGAGATGGCGGAAGTGAGGAACCTGATCAGTCTGGGACTCCAAGCAAGGGCGACCGCCAAGATCAAGGTGCGCCAGCCGCTTTCGAAGGTTTCGATAAAAGCCCCAATCGACAACCGGGAGCTGCAGGATATCATCAAGGACGAGTTGAACGTCAAGGAAGTTATCATCGACAAGGAATCGGCGACGGAAGTCGAGTTGGATACGCAGATATCAGAGGAGTTGCGCTTGGAAGGCATGGCCAGGGAAATGGTCCGCTTCATCCAGGAGATGCGCAAGGAGGCCGGCTATGAGGTGGACAATAGGATAAAAATATGGCATGATGGGTTACCGGAAGTGTTTTCCGCCTTCGGAGAGCTTATTTCCAAGGAAACCCTGGCTGACGGCTTGAATGAAGGAAAATCCGATGATTTCGATTTGGAAAAGGAATTCGAAATAGAAGGTGAAAAATTGACCATCCGTATAAAGAGATAACAGTTCCTTAATCCCAAGCAAGAAAGGAGAATGGATATGATGAGGGTTTTGGGTGTCGTAGGAGTTATTTTGGCCGGTTTTCTTCTGGGAAGTTTTTGTATTTCTCCTACTGACGCACCGGAAGCAGTCGGTCCTATTTTAGGTACCGGCTTAGGCGTTGTTTTTGCGGCCGTACTTTTTCCTTGATCAATCTCGATTTTTTCAGGGGAAGCCTGAAGCCATCCGCGCGTACGGATGGCTTTTTTCTTTGGGAACAAATATAATGGACAAATGGAATACAAATACACCAGCATAGTCTTGGGCAAGAGGGACGTGGGAGAAACCGACCGCATCTATTCCTTGTATACCTTGGAGGGCGGGAAGGTGCAGGCTCTGGCCAAGGGCGTCAGAAAGACCGGGGCGAAGCTGGCCGGACTCCTGGAGAATTTCACCTACGCGGACATTTCGGTCGCCAGGAACCAGGGCATGGGAAAAATCACCAGCTCCGTGGTGGAGAACGGCTTCCCGTCGCTCCGCCGCGATTACTATTCGCTCTCGAAAACGCTTTCGATATTCAACATCTTCAACAAGATCGTCGACCTGGATCACAAGGATCCGGCGGTTTTCATGTTGCTTCGGGAATTTTTGGAAGCGGTCGATTCGCAAAGCCTGATCTCTTCAACCATGAAGGCCGAGGATTACGAGGACAGGATCGAGCTTTTGAGCTCAGTTTTTTTGTATAAGCTTTTGGACACGCTCGGATACGGTTCCCAAATC
>Ga0209318_1000608_pt1 | contig 33279 bp, 77 predicted proteins | sample RifGroE1_FD_183999 | JGI IMG/M metagenome (GOLD analysis project Ga0209318, IMG submission 183999) | Groundwater microbial communities from Rifle, Colorado, USA - Groundwater E1 (SPAdes) (version 2) | ecosystem: Environmental > Aquatic > Deep subsurface > Groundwater | place: Rifle, Colorado... | reverse complement strand
AGGGTCTTGCAGTGTCTCAGGCAGGCAACATAGCCATGCTCACCAAAGCCAACTACCAGGAACATTGCCTTTGTTACGTTTTGGTACCATTGGGGATTCATTCTACTCTCCTGCCAGGGGGCATTGCTGATTGAACCACGTGCGCAAACCAGCGATCTTGGCATCGATCTGCGCCGTGTTGTCGGTAGTCATAATTTTATATCGACCGGGGATTTGGACATATCCAGCCGCCTGGATTGAGCGTACCAGAGCGTACCAGTCCTGGATTGCTTGCTCTTTTTGCGCCGCGTGGTTCATTGCGATAAGGTTTCTCATTTCACACCCGCCGCTGTCATTTCTCGTGCGGTAGTATTCCAGTCCTGGATTGCAAATTCGCCGCTCTCGCTCTTGATACCTTCAAGGCCGCAGTTTTCACACACAACTTGATAGCAACCGTCTCTATTTTGCAAGGATGGGCGTCTATGGCAGTCGGGGCAATCGTCTATACCGTCCGTGTTTTTGTCATGCGGCAAGGCCGCTGCCAGTGCGCTTGCGATTGCAATCAGGGCAGTGGCCTTTGCACTCTCAAAGCGGGCGTCAGCCAAGTCGATGGCCGCTGACTCGATCAAACTCAAAACGTGCTGTTTGGTTCCAGCAGGGATAACTTTGAACTGTGACATTCTATCCTTCCTTGCGCTTGCCATCGATGTAGGCAAACAAAGCATTCAGGGCTTCGGTGTACACTTTCGCCAGGTCGCTTCCCCCACTACCATCTAGCTCCATGTTGACAAGAGCGAGGCGCAGGCTTTCTTCGTTCATGGTGATCTGACCGCTAAATGTAAACTTTATCTTTGGTGGTTCGGGTCGAGAAAAATCGATAATCCTAAATTGTAGCATTCTATCCTTCCTTCCTAAATCTCTTTCAGGGCTTTACGGGCCAGCTTGACCGCGTTTGCCAGTGACTTCTTCTCTTTGGCAATGGTTTCCAGCACCTCGCGCAATTGGTCAACACGTGCGCCGTCACAATTGCACAGCGGTTTGCCGTCATCGTCTGTGTCACCATACCCTAACGGGGTATCACAATGCTTGCAGCATTCTTCGATAAACTGAGACATTCTATCCTTCCTTCACTCCCAACCAGAAATGGTTGGGCATAACTGAACGGGTTGCACGCAATTCAATCCCCGCCGCCTGCGTAACGTCAACCGGTATCATGCTCGGATTGACAAAGCACAGGGTAGGGGTTGACCCGTACTTCCCCTTGTAGTAAGCCGCTGCCTTGTTCAGCTTTGCGGCCAGGTCGCTTTTACTATCGTTATCGAACCAGAGCATACCAAGTTTCATGTCATTTCTCCTAATCGTCATTCCAACACTGGCACTCGCTTTTCTCGCCTTCCCAACAGAGTGGGTAGGTAGTAGTGGCGATGGTAACGGCGGTTGCTGCCTGCTCATCTGAGAAACCGGCGGCCTTGAATTTCTCGAATAAATGCGGGTAAAACATCTTGGCTTCAGAGACATCGTTCATAGCGTTACTCCATTCTTTTTGTTGAACTCGACGCGGGCCTTGATGATCTCCTGCGCCTTGTGGCTTGCTACCGTTACCTGTCCGGTTTCGGTATTGTGATTGATCTTCAGCGAGAGAATGCAGGCACGGGGTATCCACTGCCGAAACTCATCTTTCAGCGACTTGACCAGGATTGCATCGTTGGTGTACTTGATAACCTGGACATCTGAGAACGTCTTGGGCTTGTCATTCTCGACAATCGGGGCAGCGACCTCTACCTTGATTACGTCAGGGCCGTACTCGAACGGGCCGCAAGCTCCATACAGAACCCGGAACTTGTTAGCCGCTTCAAGAGCACTATCAGCATCAACGACTTCGGTCTTGCGTGCGTCTGCCCTGTTGTAGAATGTCGCTTCGTAAGTTTGCATTGCCTGTTTATCCTTTCTTGATTATTGTACACCCCTATCATGTTTCTGTCAAGGGTGAAAACAGAAAATACCCCCGGATTGCCAGGGGTGTTTTCTTGAAAGGATAAGAGCGGGAGGTTAGGGCTTGACGATCTCGGATTCGCTGGATTCTAGATATAGAATAGCTCTTGCGAGGCGTTCTTTTGAGTCCTTGAATTGCCCAAGTCCATGATTGCAGTTTAGACAGAGAATGCCGCGCACTTTTCCGGTTTTGTGGCAATGATCTATGAGCGGAAAGAAATTTAGTTTCTCTTGACTTGAGTACCCACAGATTGCACATTTCCCGCCTTGTTTCTCAAGCATGGACTCAAAGTCCTCTGCGCTAATTTTGTAGTCTCTTAGTCTCTGTGCCTTTCTCTTTTCTGGATTTGCCCTGCTCCACTCAAGTGCTTTTTGTCTGGCCGATATCCTTCTATCTTCCTCTTGAGCGTACAGCTCGCGCCGCCTGGCATTTCTCTTGTCTTTCGTGGCGTCCCTATACGCCTTGACATGTTCCCTGTTCTTTTTGCTCCAGTCTTTTAGGCGCTCGGCTTGTTTCTCTTTATCTATTTTGTCTTTGTTTTCGTAATACCATTCTAGCTTTCTCTTTTTCTCGCTTTCTTTGTTTTTCTCGTAGTATTCCCTGTTGTAATCGCTTTTTGACTTTTTATTCATTTTATTCTCCGCTCTGAAAATTAGTGACGATAAGAGATTATATCATAATTTTCAGGATCGGCAACATTTTTATGCGCCTCAATTGCTTTTACTTGCGTTCATTTTAGCATCTCCGCGAAACCTGCCAGCGGGACGTTGGCGCCTGCCAGTCGGGGCTTGATGATCTTCTCGACATATTCGAATGACAGCTCAATGCCGACAAAGCGCCTGTCAAGCTGCTTTGCCATTTTCAACGTTGTACCACTTCCCGCGAACGGATCAAGCACTACATCGCCAGGGTTGCTCCAGGATAGGATATGGTCGCGGGCCAGGGCTTCGGGGAATACTGCGGGGTGGTCAATGCCGCCACTTTTCCATGCTGGCATATCCCAAATACTATACCGTTGCGATAGCTCGTTTATGCGATTATTGTTTGACTTGCCCTTCATAGATCCGTTGGGGTTGCGAACGGTTCCGTGAGACACCTTGCTACCATGAACCGTTACGCGGTCTTTGATCGGGTTGAACGTCCTGGGCAAGCCCTTACTCAATATCAGCATGTACTCGAATACCGGCGCGTACCTGTATTGCAAATCGCCCGTTGCGGTAAAGCCGCCTTTATTCCAGATCATCGTATCATGGACATTGAACCCCACGCGCCGAAAGTAAATCTTTTGCAGGCTGCTTGCGAGAGACTCGCTGCCGTTTATTGTCGGGTCGTTGACAACCCACACCACCACGCCGCCAGGCTTCGTCACGCGGTAGAGTTGCGCCGCCAGTCCTTTGAAATCCCAGGTGTAGCCGTTGTAGGTGCGCAAGCCATTCTTGGGCAACGGGTTATAGTCTAAATCCATGTCATCATAGGGCGGGCTAGTGACGGTCAAGTCAATGCACGCATCGGGGAATATCGCCAGCGTGGTGACATTATCGCCAGTGTATACGGTGTCAAGGTTCATTTCCCCGCCTTCTTTTCTTCCCTTTCAAGCTCTTCCAGTTTCCGCACGGCTTCATCGATTTCTGCAACAGTCATAACCGCTCGCTGATTGACGGGATTGTCAAAACCGAACTTGGCTGCGTTCGCATCGAAAATAAAGTGCTTGCGATATTCTTGCAGTGCCTTGATAGCAAGGCGGATCGCTTTCTGTGTTTTCATTTTCCCCGCAATCTCTCCAACTGGTTCGCCGCTTGCCGCAGGGCCATCGCCAGCTTGCGCGCCTCGTTCGCTTCCAGTCCATTAGCGCTGCGAGAGCAGGTCATAATCACCCGGTTCGCTTTCAGGTCGAATGCGATGGTGATAGCGGGGTTAGCGGGCAACTCCTTGATGAGCTTATCGGTGATGACTTCGGGCTTTTTGGTTTCAGTTTCCATTTGCAATTTCTCCTAACTGTTGAGTGTTGATGACTAATCGATAGGCAGGCGAGACGTATTCTACCCGCCTGGCTACGGTATAGAAAAGAATTACTCTTCCGGCCTGGGTACTGGCTACGATGTCCGGGGCTTCATCCCCCAATTTCAGCGTGAAAACGAACGGGTATAACTTTCTCAGCAAAGCAACCGTGACTGGTAAGGTAAGCCTTGTCCCCATTGACACCAACCCTTGCATAAAGCGGATTTCATTCTTGACCTTCTCGCTCATGCCCGCCTTGTGCGCATCGGGAGATTTGAACTCGATCAAATAGACCTGCCCATTGCGCAGTATCCAATTAGCGTCAGGGTAGCCATTGCCGGTTACGGCAGTATCTACTGCCAGTAGGGTATCGGGATGATCCCGCATGAAGGTTAGCAATTCCTTGTGATTGCTGTCACGGTTGGCGCGGTGATACATGCTATTCAATGCTCCTTTCTTTGCGATTGTCGAATGCCTTGCGATAGATGAGCGGGGCAATATCCTGTCCGTCCAGCATGGCAAACAGATATTGTGCCAGGTCTTTGTAGTTTGCCATCACCCACAAAGCAAAGTCCTTACGGCTGGCTTTGGGGGCTTCGGCGAATGCGCCGGTTACGCTGCGCTCAATCTCGGCTTCTTTGGCCTTGATTTCTTCTACCCACTGATTGAACTGTCCTAAAAACTCATCGGACACTTGGGAGCGGATATTCTCTACCGTGCCACAGGCAACAGCGGCCAGCGTATTCTTGAAAGACAGGTTGCTAATCAAGCGGTGCAATTCCAGATAGCGTGCGCCCTTGAACTTGAACCGCTGCCCGTCCAGAAATTCCACAACATAGCCTTCTTCGTTTGCATCCAATTCTGGCAAGCGGGCGATAATGTCATCAATATCGCCCTCCAAAAAGCAATCGGGATGATCGAATAAATAAAACCAATCATAAGCATACAGGTAATCTCGCTCATACTTGCCCGTAATCATGTTGCGGGCCGCAAGGAATACCAGGGCTTCGGTATCGCCATAGTCTACAACGATCCGGTTTTCGGGGTAGACGATCTCGAAAAGCAAGGTTAGATCGGGGTCAAGGCTTGACAGGTCATAGCGTTTCAGGTATTCGGTAGCCCATAGCGCTTGCTCAGACGTGAATGATCCACGTGTGGCAATCTTCAACTGCCCATCTTGCCGATACAAGATACCCAAACTCCCGTCTACCTTCTGAGTGACAGAGCGAATGCCAGCCGAAGTCATGCGCCCACCCTCGCCCCAATTCCAGAACTTGTCAAAGGGACGTGCTACGACATTGCCCGACTTGCGATTCAGGATTAGTCCACGACTGATTTGCTCGAAGTAATTCCAGCGGTTAGCGTATACCGCCGTTGGCAAGTAGTTGAATAAAATCAGGTCGCCATTGGTGGCCGTGCCAACTTCACCGTATTTCTTCCAGTCCGTTTCTCCCGCCGCTACCAGTCTTTGCAGATCGCCAATCGTTTCGATATCTGTCATTTCTCACTCATCTTTCGCCATGCGTCCATTTTGGCTAACTCATTTTTCTTTGGCAACGTCTCGCTCTCCGGCTGCCACGCTTTCGGGGGGAAGAACCGGTAGCGAATGAGATGCTTGCGGTAGCGCCAGGCCAGATCGTGAAGATACTTGTGCTGCGCATCGCTCAGCGTCATATCTTCCAGGCGCTCGGTTTTGACATAGATTTCGTGCATGTCACGAATAAACCGCTTTGCGGAACTACCAGGAAGATAGGTGCAACTGTTCAGTGCCAGTAGTGCGCTCGCTTCCTGGGTAGTGATGGGGGTTTTGATTTTGTCAGTCATGTCAATTCCTTTCAAATACCCCAGTCGCTCTCGCAACCGGGCAACTCGCCTTGATTTCTTCGATGGTCATATCGTCAGTCAGTACCCGACCGCCGCCATGAAAGAAGCGATAGCTGCCACCAGAGCGGGAGAGTACGCCAGCAATCATCACAAGCCAATACGTCACAACCGTGCGGGCGCTAATCACTCTTTCGGCGCTCCATCGGGTACTTCCCTAACCAGGGCTTGTGCAAAGAACGGATTGACACTCTCGGTTTCTGGAACAGCAACCAAACTCCCGTGCAATTGCCATCCATCATTGAGACACGCCGTTACTTTTTCGGTAAATGTTTTGACATTATTCCCGGCAATAATGGGCGCTACTACAACCGTATATTCTTTCATCGCCTAATACTCCACTTCTTGCTCATCTTGCTTTTTGCCGTACCGTTCCAGGTAATTATACGCTGTGCGCTTTGACACTTTGAAGGTTGACATGATCGTTTCGACTTCCATCGGGCCTTGCCCGTTGCGAGACTTCTGCATACTTGCATACGCCTCATACTTTCGTGCAAGTGGTTTTGCATCTTGCACTGCAACTTGCACAACCGGGGCCGTTACCTTTGCTAACTTTGCAGCTTCACGGGTAGCCTTGCGCTCCGCTTTCAATTCTGCCTTGCGCTCTTCCTCTTTCTGTGCAAGTACATCTGCATCGTGCTTTTCTTCTGCGATGGTGACTTTCAGGCGCTCAATCAGGGCCGTGTCGATGGCGTTCAGAGCAAGCGTCACGCTGCCAGCCAACGACATGACAGGGAAGATCGCCATTACCAGGTTCTCAAGTGCGCCGGTCAAGATGATAGCGCCTGCGAAGTAAGCAACGGACGCGACCAGGGCCAGTAAGAACGGGCGGGCAGGATCATCGTTGCGTTCACGGGTCTTGTTGTATACCCAAAAGCGAACGGCAGTAGAAGTCACTGACACCCCCAGGGTTTCAAGACCAAACCCCGCCAGTCCAGCAACGATGGGGGGCCAGTCGTATTGCCGTACCACGTTATCCATGATCGTCCATGCGGTAGGGATGGTTGTTAGCCAGGGGGCAAGTTTACTCGCAATGGCAACCGCTACCCGCTCGATTTCATCCAGGCGCAAGAGAAATGACGTGGAAGCGTTCATACCACTACTCGCTTTGGTTCCTTATCCCACTCGAAAGGCATGTTCAAGATGTCCATGCACTCATCGAATAACACTTCCGCTGCCCATTCTGCCTGTTCAGGGCTGGCATATGGATTGTGTGCAATCACGCTGGCACGGTCAATAATCGCCAGCTTTTCATCGGCAGTATGGGGTAAGCCGGTCAAGATATTTATCATTTCACTTTCTCCAACTGTGCAAACATAAAGAACGCTGCTGCTTGCGACCATTCATCTCGATATGTATTGACCACAAAGCCAATCGCCTGTTCAGTGGTAGTGAAAATATCCACTTCACATTCGGACTCGCCCACCCAGCCATCCGCCCCGCAATGCGCCTGAACAAGGGCAAAGTCTCCGTCAACGGTAGGTTCAATCGCCAAAATCCAGTAATACTCATTGCCGCCCGGCTCACCCTTGACACTGGCAAGGATGCTCTTGATACCCGTGATGAGCGTGTCACGGTCATTGTAGTACAGAGCGTCTACCAGATCAACACCAAACTTCTCAACTGCGTTACGATATTCGGGGGAAGATTTTACCATCGCAGGCCGCCTTTCTTTGCCGCAACTTCGATATTCTTGCGGGCTTCATTGATGCCAATAACTTTGACGGTTTCGCCGTGCAAGGTGACTTTGTGAGACTTTGCCAGGGTCATGACAAAAGTAACCATGTCCCAACCCATGTAATTGGTAATTGTGCGGAGCGTCTCGTTGACGATAAGGCCAAAGTTGATCGGGCCTTTGTCGGGGATAACGGGGTAAACCGTTCTCTCGCCTGCGTACCATTCAATTTTGGATAGATCGATTGTTTCCATGTCATTTATCCTTTCAAGCTAAAGTGTACCATAATCAAGATACCATGTCAAGGGTGAAATTATGGATAATATATTATCGAAATGGATAATATATGCTCCTTTAATTCCGATCAGCTATTAAGTATATATATAGCTAATCGGTAATAAAGGATAATATATTATCCATTTGGAGCATAGAATATCCATCGCTCCACAAGCCATTCGGTGTTATAATATAGGTGTCCAGAAGAACGGTAGAGTAGTTTATTGAACCAGCCGCCCGTATGCTATAATGTTACTTGTAAATCACTCTTACGCGGTCGTTCTTCTGGACAAAGGCGGCCAATCGCGTAAGGGTGATTTTATTGTGTATAAAACTGGACATTCTCGCAGAGAGTTGGGTGTAGCCAAGAAACGAGAGATACTAGAGAGAGACGCTTTCACGTGCATTTATTGTGGTGAAGATGCCGAGGTTGTCGATCACGTTGTACCGTTTTCGTATTCTGGTTGTGAAGATGACGATAATCTAGTAGCCTCGTGTAGTTTGTGTAACCTTCTTGCATCGGACATGGTATTTACTTCTTTGATTGAAAAAGCCAGGTATATCAAGGGAGTGCGTTCCAGAAGGCGCAAGCCAAATAGCAGAATAAGTCAAGCGTCCTGTCCGAGTTGTGGAAGAATATTCAAGCCAAGAGACGGGCATGGATCAACAAAATTTATATGTTCTGGGCGTATTGAAAATGACGATTTGGCCTACGAACAGCCGTATGTCCCGTAGCCCGTAATTGATAGTTGCGCCCGTCCTGGGGCTTCTGGGGGTCGCTGGTGGCAAACTGTGGCACGAATCACAAACCCGCTGGCAAGGGAAGGGGGCTTGCAGCGGGCTTGTGTCTACCAATAAGACGATGTTATTTTACCACACAGGGCAGGTACAACACGCTCGGTTCAGCACTTGCCGGTAGGTCAATTCGATATGACTTGACTTGCCCGATGTCGGTTTCGATCACGATCCAGGCGGTTCTGCCCGCAATCACCACTGACAGGGTAGCCGGTATCTCTGCCAGGTCAATGGTTTGGGTGGTAACGTCATCTTGCAACACGTCAACCATGCTGCGATTGTAGCCATACCGTAAGACGATCAACTCGCCATCTTCCAGGGGGATAGCCGCAATCAGTTTGCTTTGCGGGGCGTCACTGGCAAGAGCAGCCTTGACGGTCTCGAATGCTTCTGCCCAGTCGGTAGTTGTTGTCATACTGAACAGGGCAATGCCAGCAAGCAGGGCAAGAAAGATTAGGATTTTCGGCATTTGTCTAACTCCTTTCGTTTTTCATTATCACACGCCAGCTAAAGCGGGCTAATTTCTTCCAGGCGCTTGACCATTTGCGGGCTTGCTCCAACTCCGCTACCAGTCCACGAATGCACTCGCTTTCATCGCGGTGATACTGCTTTCCATCGCACTCGAGGCTTTGGTGGGTGGGCAGAATGGGTCGGTTGCACAGGTTACAAGTTTCCATTGATGTTCCTCAATTCTTATTCTTGCTGTTGGCAACGGCGTCGATAATCGCGCCGTCATAGATCATCTTTTCATCGGGAGTGAGATTGTCATAGCAGGCGCGGTGAGTACGGTAGAAGTAACTCTGATTGTCACCAACCAGCATGAGTGAAATGGTTTTTAGGGGTCTTTCTAGGGGCAGACCACATACGGGACAACCAACATTCAAGCCTGGATCGTATGTCGGTTCAATCTGGCCTGGCTCATCATAATACCCAAAAGTTTTAGGGCTAGCCGATTGTACTGTCATTCGTCACCTCCTATCAAATCGTCATCTTCATCGCCCCATGCATCGGCAAGCGATAATTCAGCAAGCATAAGCCAACCCATATCTTCATCGCCTAACGAAGAAAGATACTGCCCGATCTTCTTTTGGCGGTCGGCAAGCTTTGTGCCTTGCCGTTTCCAGGGTTTACACATCAAGCACCCGCCGCGAGTAGACTTGGGGCCTTTGCGCTTGCGGCTATTCGGCTTGCTGCCCATCTCGCAATTCTCGCAGGAGCTTCTGGACATATTCAATCGGGTTGTCAATACTGGGAACAGCCAGGGACGGGGATCGCCACTGGTAGGCGTCTTTGAGCGATAGCCAGCGGTCAGGATCGGCAAACTCGCAAAGCGCCATGAACATCGTTTTATTTTCGGACTTCAACCGCTCGTTTTCGACCATCGCCTCGGACACCTTGCGCCAAAAGAGCACTTCGGCATCGAGGCGTTCAATCGTCCTTTCTTGTTTTCGCCGCGTTTCAAGGTGACTGATATGCCAGGCTTGCATTTCTTCGGTGGTTACTACTTCGTCAAGGTTTTTAGGGTCTTTCATCGTTTCGCTCATTTGTGCTTCTCTGGGTATAGTGCTTTGTGCGCACTGTTTGAAATTAGCGCCAGGCGGACATTCGCCGCTTCGGTGTAACTATCCGCCTTGTACATGCAGAATGCCAGCGAATCCCGCAAAACTTCGTTTTCTGCCCATAGCCTCTCGGCTTCTTTTACCAGGGCGGGGATGTCCCGCCGGGCGTAGGCGATAAAGCGGGCGTTATTGTTGTCGTCAACCTGTGCAATTCCAACCCCAGCGACTAGACCAACACCTTGAGTATGTACTTCAAAAAACGAGCGTTCATTGAACATCCACGGCCCAGGCGTTGCCGCTTCTTCCCGCGCCTTGATCTCTTCCAGCTCTTGCTTATTCATTTCGCCTGGCCTTCATCGGAGCAATAGAACTTGTCAGGAATGGGTGTCGTTGGATCGTAACGAACAACCCCGGCGCTCAATCTCTCGTTTTCCTTGCGGAGCGACTTGTTGATCTTCTTCAATTCCTTTTTGGCGTGCTTCAAGCGGCGGTTTTCAACGGCCATTCTGAAGGCTTCTTTCCAAAAGCCAACTTCCCTGTAAGCCTCAACAAGGTCATCGACTTGTGATTTTTTATAATTCTCAAAGAACTCTCTGGCCTTTTCGGGGGTAGAGAAGCTATTTGCCAAAATGTCATCTATGAGATTATTCATTTTCCGTGTCCCTTTCTGTTATGGACACACGGTAGCCATCGCCCTCTTCTGTCATGGACACACGATAGAATGGCGCTAAGAACGAAGCGACAAAGGCAATGACACACTCTGAACCACACAAATCATAACCTGTACCCTTTGTTGTGTCAAAAGTCAACCTGTACCAGGGCCAGGGCTTGGTAGCGTCTTTCTCTTTTTTGCAATGGTCACAAATGATAACTTGTTTACTGGTCATTTTTCACCTTCCTTCTTCACCTTCAATATCGCCTGCCGTGCCAACTCTATCGGGTTGACTTCTCCCGTCCACTGAAACGCCTGCGGCTCCCCGTCATCATCTCGCCATTGCATCCAATTGCTACCACTGGCAAACTCGGCAAGCGCGGCGTGATAGATTGCGCAGGCTCGTTTCAGGTGCTTGACTTTCTTACGGAGCTTCTTTTTGCGCTTGACGGGTCGATATTCGGTGCAAGTCATCACTCCGATTGTGTCCGGTTGCGCTTCGCCGGTCTGGATAAAACTTACCCCGGCGCTCATTTCCTTGAGTGCTTTTCCCCCTTCAGCAAAGGCATTGTTGAGATTTTTCACCCACTCTTCTACCGTCAAGTTACCGAACGGGTCATATTTAGACATCGCCCAAACTCTCCTTCCAGCGCGCATCTTCGGCTTCGTACTCTTGACGGGATTCACGCTCGGCATTGAGCGCCTGCGCTAACTTCTCTGCCAGCAGGCGAGACTTCAACTTGCGAGACTTTGCTTTCCAAAACAACTTCAAAAGGTGCTCATCTCGCAAGTCGAGTGACAGGTTGTAGACTTGATCTTCCAACTCTTTGACCTGGGTTTCGAGACTGGCGATCTTGGTTTCCATCTCTCGGACATTGACCCAGGGCGTGTTTGTTCGGGGGTCAATAACTGTTGACGGGTAAATCAGGTGGGGCGTCATACCCTGAGGGATTTCTCCCGCAGTGTTTGGGCCTACCCATGTACCGCCGCTGGCAGTGTTTTCGTTATTGTCTGTCATTTCTACACCTTCCTTTGCTGCGTTCTTGAATTTGTCGAATGCTTCAACTGCCGTTTCGTAAGCACGTCCCGCTTCAGGAGTACGGTAATCTTCCAGTGACGAATAAACCTGGAAGGCCGCCAATATCTCATCTGCCAGCTTGTGATATTCTTGCCGCGTCATCATTCCACACCGTCCCGAATAGCCTGTTTGACGATTTCCTCTTTGCGCTGCGATTCGGCAAACGCAAGGTTGACACGGCTTTCTGCAATCTCGTACTCTTCTTTCGCCCGTTCTCGCTCTGCCCGCTTCTTATCAGCGACTGCGAAAAGCCGCTCCGTTTCAGTGAATGCTTCCATCCACTCAGTCACCAACTTATCAAACTCTGAACGTGTCATTTGCTTGTAATCCTTTCTACTCTCTTCAAATTGTCATGATCGTTCCCGTCTAACAAACGGGCGATACGGTTGATAGGCGCTGCGTACTCTTGCACCAACTCCAATACTAAGGCCGCTTCGTCTGCCGTGTCCGGGTCTGGACGTGGGCCAGGTTCGCACTCAGAGAGTGCTTTGCTTGCACTTTGACGGGCTAACCCCGAATTGAAGGGTAAGAACTCTGCGATTTTGCGCTGCGAATACCCGTTACTTGCGAGATATTCACAGATACGGGCGGTTTCGGGCGTGTCTGGACGGTAAATGTCCTCAAATCGCTCTTTTCCGTGTGTTTGGGCGTGTTCAGAACCTTGAACACGTGCCCCGGACACACCAAACACACCCGCTAACGTGTCCAGTAACCGCGCCTCTCCCTGATACAGCACCGGGGCCGGGATGATGAAATAGCCATCCCGCTCGGTATCCTTGCGGCGGGGATTGCCCAAGTGAACTTCGGCAAGCCTTTGCTTTTCTTCATCGCCACGCTTGACAGGCGATAGCCCGATAAAAACGTAATTATCCCGTGCATCCCCTAACCCGGCGATTCCCATACTCTCTACCTCCGAACCATGAGGGGTGAGTATGACATAAACCTTGACCTTGCGGCCTTCCTGAGTAAGATCGATCAACTTCTTTACGGCGTCACGGTTATGGTAGGCAAGGGCGGATAGCTCATCGACTGCGATGGTCAAGGGGATAAAATCATCTTCTCCGCTTGTGCGGGTCTCGTAGCGCCGTGACATTTCAGCCAATATCTCATCTAAGATCGGCTCCACGACTTCCCACTTGCGGCCCGCTCCGATAACGATGGTGTCAGGATGCCAGTTGCCCGGTTTGTAATGCGGGTCAATGATGATCTTGATACCGTCCCTAAGCCCGAAGATATGCTGAATGACACTCGACTTACCGCTACCGGTGGGGCCATACACCACGACTTGACGCCCGTCATAAGCGGGTAACTCGCCGCGTGTCTCTGCCCGCTTGGGGGTATAAGCAACCTGGATAAATGACTTTACCACCGGCTTGCCGTTGACATCGGTCATATTGACTTCGGTCACTCTCACCTTGCGCCCGTTCAGCGAATCGGACAATTCACGTTCGAAGTTAGCGCCTAATCCCAACCCGGTATATTTTGGGTTGACAAGCAAAACCAACCGGCTGGCAAGCGGAATGGCAACGAATAGCCCACCAGGGGCTTTAGACGCCTCGGGAATGGCGCGCCGAAGAGCGGACGCGGCACGTCCAGCGATCATGTGAGCGGTTGCGATATTGTCAGTCGGGGCGGTAATGGCGTTGGTCATTTCACTTTGTACAATTTCTTGGCACGGTCTGGCACAATCTCTTCATACGCCCAGCGGGTGATTACAACTTCACCACATTTTACACAATCGCCGGTGACTTTCAAAACGTCAAGGCGCTTTGTGATAACCAGGGTATTGAGCGTAACGAACTTGTTACAGTGCGGACATTGAAGGGTCATTCTTCCACGTCCTGCCAGTCAGCGTCCAAAACTTGCATATCCTCGCCTTTCAGGTCGCCCGAACCTAGCATCTTGTAATCAGTGGCCGGCGCGTCCTGTGGTCGGGTCAACTCCCTAACACCCTTACGGGCGGCATTGCTCATTCCGTTTGGCAAGGCACGAATACCCGCTACACCCTTGCCTGCCAGCCCCAACCTTAGCGCCGACTCGTCCGATAGGTTATCCCGCTTGTCAGGGTCAATGACGGGATGCCCGGACGCCTCGGGGAGTAGTACCCTGCCCTTGCGATCCGTGAACACAGGATAAGCGCCTTTGTGATCGGCGTAATGGGGCGTGGTATTCGTTTGGCGGTTGAATACCCAAACCGCAATCAGGATAATGACAATCAAAAACAGCGTACCGAAGATATACGGGAACCAGGCGGCCAACTCGTTGGTGAGCTTGATACGTTCGGCTGCGGCTTTTGCTTCGTAAGCCCTAGCATCTGAAATCGCCTCCTGTTCCTTGATTATCGCTTGCTGAACCTGGATATTTAGCGCCGTTTGGGTTTCGTTCGCTACTTGGGTGTAGCGGGCTGAAGTCTCAGTGCTTGCCATGTTACGGGCTTCGACCTGGCGGGCATGTTCGGTTTCCTCTGCCTGCGCTACCTGGGTAGCACGAATGGACGCCTGGGTAGCCTCGACATTGCGGGAGTTCTGCGCTTCGGTGGCTTGAATAGAGACTTGCGTTTTGGCATACGCTTCCTGAGTGTAGGAAGCGGCGGCGGCCTCGGACGTGTTGCGGGCGGTCAAGGAATTGATAGCGGCCTGGGTTGCGGTTGCGCTCCGGTCAAACTCTGCTACCGTTGCGGTCATGCCTGTTTGGAGCATAATGCGCGCATTCGCCTGCGCCGTATACGTGGCACGGTAGGGGTCATGGGTTGCAGAAGGTGATTGTACCGAACTGGTCAACATCGCTCCGCACGCCATAATTGCAAACAGGACAAAGATTACCATCCCGACTGCAAAACCGTTCAATCCGCCGCTTGAATTTTCCATATACTACCTCGCAAACCCAAAGATGTCGTCGTCTTCACTTTCTTCATACCGAACTGCGGCGCTATCCGTTTTGGCCGGTAGGACAGGGCGCATCGGCTCATTGCCCATGTTTCCGCCAGTCATTCTCTCGAACATCCATACCTTGAACATTTCATCGACTGAGACGCTACCCGCTTCCAGGGCGGGCTTCGCAGCACCATCCCCAACCTTGCCCCAATGAGCATTTGGGCCTGGCAGCCACTTCGACTTGGGGGCGGGCTGAACTGAGACCATCGGACGCATTCGCACATACAGCATAAACCCGATAATCATCGTCACGTTGAAAACGATCATAACCAGGATAACCGCCATAAGGACACTCGAACTGGCTAACCCTGCGCCGGTGCTCTGCGCGGCTTTGGCAGCTTCCTGAGCGGCCTTTGCGGTCTCGATCTGCGCTTGCGCCTGCGCAATATCCACACTGGCAGAAGTGGAATACATAAATATTGTGTAAACAAGCAATGCGATTGCGATAATCCCAAAGAGTACCAGTACAGGGTTAGCTTTCATAGGTTCATATCCTCATCGAAGTCGTGTGTCATGTTGCTGATTTCTCGAACGGCAGAATGAATGACGATTATCAAACCAGCAGCGATGGCAATTCCAACTCCGCAAATAACGGTAAGGGTTAGGGGCGTCATTTGAAACACTCGCATTTTTCATCGCTGAACGGTTCTTTATAAATATGTTGACAAATCTCGCATCGCCAGGCAGTCAAGGTAATGGTCGGGAGCGGATAAACGACCTTGTGCCCCGAATCTTGCCATTCGTTAATTTCGCCATCAATGGCGCAGAACGGTAGTAAGCCAGCTCTAGAGGTTTCAATACCAATCTTTGCCCCACATAGGCAGTCAATCATTACTTCCTTCTTGCCCTTCTTCAATGCCCTAAACCAGTGCTTTTGGCCGCAAATACAGCGAACCTGGATACTCGAATGTACCATCACTTCGCCGGGGCCAGGAACCAAGTTTCCTTCACCGTCTCGCTTTGCGCCAGTGCATTTGTCACATCCATTGACAGTGCCAGTTTTACCCATCCTGAAATTGTGCCCGCATTTTTGACACTTGACAGTTTTACTCATTTCAGCCTCCCAACACACGAAAAGCGAGTACCGAACATAGCCCAATCATGGCAAAAATGACAATCAGGGCGGCAAGGTTAGCAAATTCCACACTCGCAAAGTTTTCTTTGTTCGGAGTGTTTGCGAACTTACCAGCGGGCGCTGTTTTTGGCGCTGTCCATTCTGGCATAGCTGGTTTCTTTACTTCCATTGTAGCCTTCCCTTACTCACTTCAACCGCTCCGATTAGAATTGCTCCAACCAACCCCAAGACAAATACGCATAGTCCAAGATCGGCGTCAGCGTAGTACACCGCCCAACCAGTAGTGGCAATCCAAACCGCCCCGACTGTCTGGCTATGCCTGTTTTGCGTGTCGAAACAAGCACGGGCGAAAACAATGGACATGGCAATAAAAGCGAGTAGTGCAGCGATCATCTCTGTTGTGTCCTTTCGTAATACTCGAATAGCGGCCCGTCAATCGCATCTTGGCTTGCGCCAGTTTTGATACCTACCAACCAGGCCAGGGACAAAAAGAACATGAGCGGGCAGGAGGATAAGAGCGGGATCAACTGCCAGAAGTCAGACCATTCAGCCTGATTGGAAAACCTGTATTTCACTTTCTAGCTTTCCTTTCCTTGTCAGCTTGACGGTGACAGGAGTAACACAGAACCTCAACGTCCTCCGCTCGCTCATTGCCAAGTGTGCGGTAGTGCCGGTGATGTACTTGCAATGATCCTTGACGTTCGCATCTCTCGCAGCGATAATTTGCCAGTCTGATTTGCTCTTGCCGGAATTGTCGCCACTTCTCAGACTTCAGGTAGAGCTTGTACTTCAGGGAGTACCGGGTATGCCCGAAAGAGAATATCCACTCTGCAATGTGGGCAATGACGATATCAATCATGGCTTGAACCCTTTACTCTCCATCTTTGCCAGCAGCAACTCGAACGCTTCTGGCTTTTCGAGACCCTTCAATGTGCGGTCAAGCATCATGAAATTATCAGCGGCCTCGCTCTCGATTGACGCCGGTTTCAGAGTGCGCTCATTGTTACGAGTCCAGGCGGCTTGAGACGATACGATACTATCCGCTTGCAAGCCAAGTCGAACGAAGTCTGAGAGTAGCGTCTTTTCGGACGGGGTGAAATGTTCGGGGTAGAGTGCCAGCATCGCTTCTGCCAACTCTCCGACTTCGGACAGGTAAAACCAAAACGACTGTATCCCGTTAGGCGGCTCTAACTTGCGGAATGCGTAATACTCATCAATCGTTTTGCGGGCAGGGTAGTTTACTTCCAGTTTGCCCCGTTTGATGAGCGTCTCCGCTTGCGTCCACGTTGTGACGCCAAACCGTTCGACCCTGGCGGCTAACTCAGATAGTCGTGTTTTCATCTTTTCTCTACTGGTTGCCAATCTCGTATCTCCTTTGCGTGTTTCAGATACAAACAGGATACCATGAGTTATATATCATTGTCAATGGGTTATATACTTTTGTGGATAATTCATTATCCAAAAGGATAATATATTATCGAAAAATGGGTATTTAATTCCGATCAGCTATATATATTCCTTTAAGCTGATCGGAATTAAAGGAGTTTATATTATCCATTTGGATAATATATTATCCAAAAACAGGTAATAAAAAAGCACCTGGATTGCTCCAGGTGCTCGCCCGCAGTGATTGACTTGGGCCTGTAATGGCGGCCTTCCGTCTCGCTTGCGTGGCGCTACAATCCTTGATACCTGTCCAGTATCTCTTTCTTTAGTTTCGGCCCGATGTCTCGCTCGTTTGCCAGGCAGCGGGCCACGTCTTGCAGAACCGCACTCGCTGGCCTTTGCTCTGCCCGCTCCGCTTGTGCGATTTGGGCCAGTAGCAGACTGGTTACGGTTCGCTCAATCCAGATTTGCGCTTCCTGTGCTGTTTGGCCGATGTGCAACATTTTGCCATGCACAAGCTGGATATGCCAGCCGTCGTACTGGCGGCGCAGGATCGGATAGAACCCGTGCCGCTTGTGAAATAACTCTTGCAAGCTGAAATTAGTCATGTCATTTATCCTTTCTTGATATAAGTGTACCACAAAATCATAGATGCAATGCACTCAGTTTTGTTGTATAATCTATTTGTCAGGCTTGCAATTCGAGCAAGCGGATACTCGGAACTTGACGCCCGCAAAGTATATTTGTGGGCGATTTGTGTTTTAGGAGGCTGAATAATGGCAAGCAATCGTGGCATAAAAGGCGACACGGCTATCCCGGTAGCGATAACGGACGTTGAAACGGGGGTCGGTTTCAGTGGTATTCCCGTTGACGTGACTTCAATCAATGGCTCCCCGCCATCTTTGACTAATCCTATTCCCGTTGCGCCGGTCGTGGCAGGGGCAGCGGTGGCGGGGGCCTGGAAAGTTGTACTGGGTCTGTGACAGGCACCGGTAACGGTGATTATGCGTGCTATAGGGGCATCTCCATGACTGACGATGATTTCATTAGCCTAAAAGAATACTTCGATATGCGATTACGGCATATCGAAGAAACAATGAATGAGCGACTGGTTTCTCAAGAAAAAGCTGTTACTGTAGCCTATACAGCATCTAATAAAAGACTAGATGGGCTAAATGAAATTCGTCAAATTCTTGAAGATCAAGCCAAGACTTTTGTTACCAAGGTGGAATTTGAGGCTTATCAAACCATGATTCGTCAAGAGCTATCCCGTCTCTCAACCGATATCAACTCGCTCAACCTGTCACGGGCTGAACTATCTGGCAAAGCGTCACAGGGCCAGGTGCTTCTCTCAATGGCTATCGGTATTACAAGTTTAGTCATCACCATTGTAAAGCTGTTCATAAAGTGACGCCTATTTGAGCAAACTCCCGATATCTGTTTTGTACTCAGCACGCTTCCAATCATAAGTCCTGACAGGGAACGATAACCCTGCCAGGGCTTTTGTAATCTTTACGGCGGCGGGGATGGACGGGAATCGCCCATTGCTTTTTGGGTGTTCCTTGATAAACCGCTCAATGAACTCTTTGCGGCGCAACGCTCCCCCATTGCCAACCAGATCATTGTCCAGCGCATTGACAACCAACTGCGGCTTTGCCCTGACAAGCGCATCTGTCCAGCGGTCAAACCAGTAAGAGCACGAGTAGATTGCCAGCCCCACCATGCCCGTTTCGTCAAATAGCTTTTGGGCGTCTACGGGATTTTCGACAATCCAGGCGGTGCAGCCCGGCGTCAGATTGTACTCGCCATACATCGGGTAGAGTTCCGGCTTTGTTTCGGCGGGGGCAAGCCACTTGCCGCAATCGCAGTCAATGGCACGTCCACGCAAGCCCACCAACATCGTACCGTCAAAGATCGGCACAATCAGGCGATCATGCGGACACTTCGACTTGGGCAATACCCCAACTCCCCAACCCAGGCGTTCAATCGTCTCTTGGCTTACCCACTTGTACGCTTGCCAAAGTGCAACTTTGTCAGGGTGGGATTGATACCTTTCCAGGATCGGGCCAGGGTTAGCCGTCCAACTGGGGGGCGTCAAGTCTTTGGCCTTGACCTGGTAGACGGGCAAGGCTTTACCTTCTCGAATGTCAATCTCCATCTTCTTAGCCAGGGTGTAGATACTTCCGCCTTGCCCGCACGAAAAGCACCCCCATTGCATTTTGGATTCGTTCATCTGGCAGTGGGGGTCTTTGTCGCTCGACTCGTGCCCGCACTCAGGGCAAGTGATATGCCACTCGCTCTTGTAGTGCGATTTGACAGCGTGAAGGTGACTTGCTACGGAGGCGAAGGCGGTATCAGGCACGGGTCTTTGCCTTGAGTGCTTTGACACTTCCAGCTAACATCTCAGTAACCAAGATGAGCATTGACGCCATTCCCTTGACTTCATCAGGGGATAGTGAAAGTGGTTGACCTTTCAGGGATGCAGCCATGATCTTGTCAATCGTTGGCTGTGCATATTTGATAATGCCCGTTGTCAGGGCCTGAAACTTGGTATTGTCATTCATGATTTTTTCTTTCCTTCTCGACATAGTGAATAGTGACAGTTACTTGGGTTGGGCCGTAACTAAGAAACGGGTGCTCGTAAACGGTATATTCTTCAGAGACTGTAACGTCTATGTTTTCCCCCTTCTCTGCCATGCGTGCCAGCTTGCGGAGCAGGTTCGCAATCTTTTTGTTGCGCTCGGCGGGGGTTAGTGGTTTTGGTTTCATTTGTCACCTTTCAATATTTTACAGATAAGACTGAATATTTCTGAAAAACCCTCGAATATATTGACAATCGTCTCAGATTCTTCGCTTGTCAGGGTAATATCATCTATTCCCCAATCGGCAGACTCGTGAAGTTTCTTGATGATTTTCTTGACTTTCTCTGAATATTCCTCGGTCTCTTCTGCCTTTTCTCTCAGAACTTCAAGCGGAGACTTCGATTTCATTTCCTCATTCCTTCTCTCTTTTCTCTATCAGCTTTTACAATCGCTTCAACTCGCCTATCCATGCACGCTGGACACTGGCAACCGCTCCCGTTTTCGTCTGCCTTGCAGGGTCTTGGCTTGACATTGGCAATGGTTCCCATTCGTCGCTTCGGTTCAGCCTTCACCATAACGGGCTTTGGGGGCTTGACAGGTTTCACGGTACACGTCGGGCACTTGGCAGCGTCCGCTCGCTTCGTATTTCCACAAGTACAGCGCAACCCATTCGCCCGCTTGCGTAGAGCATACTCCCGTTTGTGGTATCGGTTACAGCAGTAATCGGAGCAGAACCGGGGCCGGTTGTGGGGCAGCGGTCTATTACAGCCGGGGCGAATGCAATGGGTAGGGGTATCAATCATACCTTGACCTCCACAACCCACACCCAAGGATTAGCAATCCAGGGGTGTTTCTTGCCGTTGATTTTATCCCAAAGCGTCTTGTACTCATCAACGGAGTCTACCCCTTCCGCTCTTGCGTCATCTTCGCTGATTGATTGCAGGAGCTCCACTCGGATATTGACTATTTCCAGGGTCAAGCGAGACGCTGAACGGGGCATAAATAGTGGTGATTTCCAACCCTTGCGGTTCAAGGTTGCAAAGTGGTTTTTCTTGCACCGTTCACTTGCCAGCCACTCGACACACTGACTGTCACCACACTGAGGGACTTGGCACGGTCGCCAGGTCTCCTTGACCCACAGTCTATCGCCGGGAGCACCATAGGGGCACTTGACGGGGGTTTCGTACCAGTCCATTTCGCCATCTTCGTTTTCAAACGGAACTCGCAAAACCGGCACACCCGATACGCGTCCTATTCGTGAACCTTGCCCGTCTCTATGTACAAGAAATGTGAAGTGCTTTTTGAACACCCGCCTCGTTTGCGTCTTGCGGCCTTCAAGAATGGCCTTGACGCTTTCAGTCGTGAAGATCATCGGGCGGTCTGTCATCACTTGCCTAACCTTTCCAACAAACCATCTACTTCTTTTTGCAGTCTCTTGATTTCTCTCAGTGCCAGTGTTGATTTTACAATCATGTAAACTCCGGCGAGAATGTAGAGAACGATCATCACACCGCTATTGATATTCATGGCAACGGCAGTAAACTCGCTTGCCGTTATCTCTTGCGAACCAGACGCAAGCGCAATTCTCCATGCGAGATAATCAAATAGTCGCATGAGTGTAAATCCGATAGTGACACCCCAAAACAAGGGGGCATAGTCTATTTTCATCACTTCACCTTTAGCAGCATGTGACGGGGCGACTTCTTGCCGCAATTCTGGCACGTGAACCAACCAGACTGAACAAGTCCGGTACATGTACCCTTGCAATGTGGGCAGGCGTTCGGGTGTGTTTCCATCGGTTTTTTATCCTTTCAGTTTCTATTCTACTCTAGTTATATATCTTAGTCAAGATGTCTTTCTGTTTCTTGCTCTCTTCCACTTGCACCGCCCGCATGGTGAGAAGGTGAGTAATCCGTTGCGCAGCCTGTCCCTTTGTCAGTCCTGTTGGATCGGCTCCAAGTGTGCGCAGGAACTTTGCCTGTCCTGACGTCAATCCTTCCTTGCGCCAGGGCTTCGATTTGTCCGATAACACCCCTTCCGAATATTCAGGCGCTACCTGTTCAGCGTGTGTTTGAACTTCCTTGACTTCACCTACCACTAGCAGGTTGCTTTCGTGATGGTCAGTCACTACTCTTGGTTCGTTATTGCGGTCAATGATCGTCTTTTTTACCGCTTGAACTAAGTACAGCTTTGCGCTATTCAGATGGTCGAATAAGGCTTGCTCTTTGACGGTCAAGGCACGGCCCAGGCTTTTGGCTTTCTCAACTCTGGCATGATCGGGCAATACCAGGGCAAGCGAGTATTCATCGGATAACCCTACCGTGCCACACTGCCCGTCAAATGTCCATGCCAGTTTGTTGCGCTTCAGATAGTCGATCACTTCTACCTGGATTTGTGCCGGATCAACTTCACCTATCCCATCTTTGGTGAGCTTGAAACCGAACAAGAGACCCTGCTTATCAGCCTTCTCAATGAGCTTCTTTTCTTTCTTGGAGAGAGTCAACCCGTCCAGCACATCCCCCGCCATGACAACATCACGATCATTGAGCGGGGCAAAGTCTAAAACGATACAATCCGTTTTGCCGGGGTGAGTGCGAAGGCCGCGTCCTAATTTTTGGACGTATGCAAGATCACTCTTGCCAGGCGAGACCATGAGAAGGGCGCTTGTCTCTGGTAAATCTACCCCCTCTGTCCAGATTTTGACGTTGAAAACGACCTGTATCTTTTTATCTTGGAAGTCCTGTTTTATGCGCTTGCGCTCATCTTCAGTGACTTTACCGTCTATCGCCTCGGCAGCAACCCCCCGCTCTCTGAAATAAGCGGCGGTAGCATAAGCCTGAGACACGCTTGCACAAAATCCCAACGTTTGCCGGTTCGCTGCGTATTCGTTCCATTTCTGGTAAACAATTTCAAGGATATTATCAGCCGATAATAGCTCACCCAGGCTTGTAATTTCACCTTCACTGTCATCTAACAACGTTTGCTGTACTTCGATATCCAGCCGAAAACCAAACACAGACGGCGGTACAAGCGCATTCGCCTTGACAGCATCGGCAATCGAGAAGCGAAAAACGCACTTCTCAAAACCAGCGTTCTGTAACGATACCCTATCGGTTCTGCGTGGGGTAGCGGTCAAGCCTAAAACAAAAGCATTCGGTATTGACTTGAGCACGTCCAAATGCATATTCGAGGGGGAATGTTGGCATTCATCAACTATGGCATACTGAATATCGCCATGCTCTAAGATACTCTCCATTCGCCCACGCCATAACGTCTGGACGGTTCCCACAATGATTTGAGCGTCAACGTCATCATTCTTAGCCATGACCACGCCCATCTTCTTTGCAATGTCAGGAAAGAATTGCTCTGCTCGCTCAATCGGCTGATAGATCAACTCTTCAGCTTGGGCAATGATGAGTATGCGTGCATCTGGTTCGTTTTCGAGTATCTGGCGAATGACGCCCAGGAAGATGACGGTTTTGCCCGTCCCGGTGGCGCTCATTGCCAGGATGCGCTTGGTTCCGCTCTCCCATGCCGTGAAGATATTCTGCCATGCGTCTACCTGATACGTGCGCTGGCCTGCCAGTGAGATTAGATCGGGGTGAAGGTTCACTATCTTACGCCCTTGCGGGTCTTTCGACTTGGATCACGCAAAACCGCTTCGCCGCCTGCGATCTGGTTCAGCACTGCTACCAGGTCAAGGCGCTTAAAGGTGATGTGAATGTTCCCGTTGTGGTAACACTTCACTTTGAAATATTCTGTTTCAGCATAACCGTCATGCCCGCTCATATTGATACCGTCTGTCAACTCGGACACGTAACCGCCCGGCGCTCCCTTACCGTCTAAAACATGGAATAGCCGGTCAAGCTGGATTAGGTTCTGTCCTTTGGAGTAATATGTCACATGAAAGCGGCCATCGTAAGTATGCTCTACCATATTCGTGATGATGACTTGCTTACCAACACTGAACGGGCTGTTGGTCACATAAGCCGAGTGGGGGCGCAAGAATGCGTAAACTTCCTTGACCATTTCTTCGCGCAAGGCTTCTGCGTTCTGGGAGAATGCCTGGATTTGATCGTAAATTGCATCGATGGTCAATTCGGGCAGAGCGTCATCTTCAAGCGCCTTATTGAACTGGTCGCGGCGCTTTTCGCTCATGAGCTTATCGACTTCAGTAATCTGAACCACTCGCCGCCAGGCAGCCTTGCGTACACGGCGCTTGGTTTCTTTCAGGTATTCACCGGGTCTCTTGTAATCCCAATGTATATTTCTCTCAATGGTGTAAACGCAGGAGTTTTCGCCAAACATAACTTCTAACATGGACTGCGCTTCAGCCAACTCGTTATAAGCCGCTTCCATTTTGGAGCATGCGGCTTCATAGGTGGCGACCATCTGCGCCGCTGTTTGGCGTACCATGATTGCAGAAGGGGCATAGGGGTGGCGGGTTGCCATTATTACGAACCTCTCAGGACAGGCTTGCCAGCAGCAAGCCACTCGTTATGAATTTTCACGTCGTGGCGCAGGACGTAATTGTATCCAATACGCTTTGCGGGTTTGGGATGGTCGCCATTAGAAAGACGCTGAGCGGGTACAATCAAGCCGGTTGCAATTGCACAACCCTGGCACTGGTAAGATACCCATTCCTTGCCGTTCCAGGCGATGCCCATGTCCCCGCCTACGCCCTTGATATAATCACCCTTCTTGAAGTTAGCCATGTTCTCTATATCCTTTCTACCCTTGATTATAGTGTACAATCTTCAAGGTGTCAAGGGGTCAAATGTTCCTATTGCGCCTTCTAGGATGTTTTCGAGATGATGGCATTTGCACGTCCAGGATTGGCGCGCATCTTTCTTTTGTGCGCTCTGTTTCGGTATAACATTGCGGGCAATAGGTTACTATAATCTTGTTTGAGATTTCCGCTTTATTGACATACTCGAAAAATGTGCGCCGCTCCAATTCGTGCCCACAATTCGGGCAGGGATGATAGTCGAGTGTCATCTTCTTTTCCAGTCGCACCCACAAAACGGACAGGTATAACGCCTGTAGGGGCGTTTTTCTTGAATGGCTGGCCCACACTTCGGACAGGCACGCACAAACTCGCTTTTTACTACCGTAGCATCGATGACAATCAGGCTCCCGTCCGGTAATTTCTGAACGTAGCCGCTCAGTGGCATAAATACGGCGCTTGACGATTGAAGATTGATAAAATCGTCATTGACGAAAGCAAGATGATCCCCGTCAATAAATACTTTCATTCTATTCCATTCCTTTCTGTGAACTGGCTACCCAATATTGTGACTTCAATTACGCCTTACTCTGCCTTCCCCTTCGGCGCTCGGATATTGTCAATCCCACGTGCGCTGCGATGGCGTATCTCCCCCTTGAAACCTTCGAGGCGCTGGCTTTCGGGAAGCCCTGTCAGGTCGAAGTATGCCCACCACTCATGCGCAACCAGCTCAGCAACTTCACGATCTCCCGTATCGCCCATGACCTTCTCTATCAAATTCGTCAATTCATCCATCGGGGTTACTCCTTTTGCAAGTGTCAATCCAACCATGACAACGGCATGATACATTGCCGCATAGGTAAACAGTCCAGCCGCAAGCACGACCATTACGGCAGTCCAGCCGCCTTCGATGATCGAAACTGAGATTATCAGGATCATAGCCGCAACGTAAGCAACGACCACACTAACGTATTTCTGAACCAGTATCTTTTCGGTGCTCATTCATCTCTCTCCCGGTGCAAGGTCGCCTGGCAGCCCCAGGAACTCTAAGAAGTCTCTTTCTTCTGGCATAGGGATGATCTTATCACCAACCCATACCGATCCATCTTTCACGTGTGCATAGCCTGGTAGATAGCCGCCTTGATAGCGGGGCGTCACGATGTTATGACTGAACTCAGCCGGGCCGGTACGAATAGTGAGAATGACGCCCCACTCGGCGGGCGGTGTCACAATGAATAAATCCAGCACAATCTCACCAAGATCGTATTGACGGTATTTCGTCTTGCCCTTGATCCGCTTGCCGGGCGGGTCATTATCAAGACGTGCGTAAAATTCAGGCGATGGCGTATCACCAAACATTCCCCCCATGACGGGCTGGCACACGACTTCGATATCTCCTGGTTCGGCTTTGCCACGCCTGATACTGCCAGCGATAACCGCTCTCTGGCACACGTCAGGGGTGCAATATTTGGTGATGAAGGCGGTCGCCAGCGATTCGGCTTGTGGGTGGTTCATTTCTTGACCCAACGCAACATGCAAATAATTGCCGCCACGAATGCGCCTATGATGGCAAGCGGTAGAGATGCAGGCCACAGGAGCGCTATCAGAGAGGCTATTCCCTTTTCGCCAATGTTATATAGTATTACGCCGTCCGCAAAGTTTCTAAGGGTATCGTAAATGTAATCTTTGATTTTTGGTGCAGAGAAGTGGTACGAGAAGGTCAGAGCACTGAACACTATCAAAACCCCAACTTCCCAAACGAGAACGATCATAGCGAAGCTCATTTGTCTTTCTCCCACTTCCAACCGATAATCTTCGGCGTTTCGTGCTTGTAAGTCGCGTTCTCAAGATCGCCCTCAACAAAGGGTAAGAAACCGCTATCGGTAGTATCAACTCCGAGTGCAAGCCCGCACTTACAAAAAACCGCCGCGCCGACAGTGCGCGCCCATTTCGCTTTGCCACAAATGCAGCGTACGCGGGCATAGAGACTGGCGGTCTCGCCTTCCTTCAATTCGGGATATTCCATCTTGTCAAGAGTGAATATCTTTATCATTTGTGCATGTCCCTTTGCAGTCGATTGATTTTATCGTACAGGGTTTCGCTATTACGCATTTCCCTATTTTCTAGTGTCTGGACTCTGGCATAAAGAAGCGCTGTTATCGTTGCCAAAACCATAATGATAGAAACCAGAATTACTACAATCATATCCATTTCGCATCATCCTTCAGTAACATAGCCTGCCAACTCCAAGATCATCTCTTTCTCCACACCCAGGGCGCTTGCAATCTTTATGCACGTGGTAGCGAGTGGGCGAGATGGGGAATGAAATGATACCAGTTTATGCACGGTCGCTTGGGCAATACCGGCAAGCCTGGCAAACTCTCGCTGTGTCAGGTGTCGCTCGGCAAGCACACTTGTAAGGTGGGGTTGAAGGTTAGACATGGAACCACGCTACAACCTTCACCCGTAACATTTCAAGGTGAAGTCTTACGTTATCCAGCAGCGTGAACCTTGCGCCTTTCAGGTTCCCATTCTCATCGAAGTCAATCGGGAACTCGCCTTCTTTGGCTACGCCGGTGAAAATATCCTTTGCGGCGTCATCGCCTAAGTAATGCTTTGTCGCCTGATAGATGACATTGAACTTGTCAAGGCTCTCTTGGTCGAATTTATCGGTGGTACTCATAATGTTCCTTGCGCTCCCTTTCCAGGTTCTCAATCCGTTTTTCGTACTTGTCCAATTCCTGAATAATCATCAACTGACCCAATACTAGGAACCACACTACGCCCAAGAGAAACACAATTACATAGACGGTTGCGCTATCCATTCGCCTGTTCCTTGCGCATAAATTCGTGTGTCCACGTGACGGTGAGGTGTTTCCCGTAAGCCGGAAATTCACGCCTTGAAACGATCAATCCCCGGTGCAAGAGTGCTTGATAGGTGCGACTTGTTGCAACTGGTAAGCCATCACCACTAGCTTTGTACCACACGCCCGGCGTCATGGCGTCCAATAGTCTTTGTTGAAGTGGGGTCAATTTACGCATTTCGATTTCTCCGCTTTGCCGCTCTGCGCTTTGGCTCATTCGGTACAAGGGTAATGTACCGTAGACTGCCATCGGGGTTAGTGACGGTCTCGAAGTGCGCGACCTTCGAGACGATCATCTGCCCGATTTGTGACGCTGCGCTCCCTTCCGCTTCAGGCTCATTGATACCGTGAGACCTTCCACCTGGCAAGTGGAAGATTTCGACATAGCCCCCCGTATCCTTGCCGTTGCTGAAGTCTACGCCGGTCATGGTTATGGTTTCGCCATCTTCTTCGGTATTCCACAAGGCACTAGCCTTTTCGTACATCTCTTTTGCAAATGGGGTAGGTTTCGTTTGTTGGTGGTAGTGGAAGCGAATTTCAACCGGCTCTTCTGGCATTGGTTCTATTTTGTCATCTTTGGCGGCCTTGTACTCGGCACTCCACCATTCAGCGGTCTTTTCGTGCGTGTCCTTAGCAGCGGGGGTAGATTCAAGGTCTTTGGGCGAAAAGTGATATGGGTACATTTCAATACCCAACTCAGACGCTACCTTGACGTAATTAGTCCATTCCCTCGGCTCCGGCTTGGGCCGGTTCTCCTCACACCATGCACAATGACACCACGCAAGCGGAGCATCGGAATACTCACCTAGTGTAAGAGACGTATTCTTGCATGTCACTTCGTGATAACGAAAAGCCTTTCCGAGTCTATGGGGTGCAATCCAAGAGAGATATTCTGCCGGGCCTTTGCAACCTTGGCATTCATGTTTGCTCATTTTCTTCCCTTGATTGCCAGGATCACGGCCAGCACCACAACCAGGACGAATACCAGGGTAGCGGGCCATATGAGCGCAAGCAGAGAGAGCAAAAGGGCACGGTCTAACAGGCGCTCCATGATCTTGGTTGTGATTACCGTTTTCATTTCGATTGGGGTATCCTTGATTGCGTCCTTTGCCTGATACTGCACTAACAGGACAAGGGTCAAAAGTGCCCCGACTGCGTAAATTACGATATAGGTTGTCATTTCATTTTCTCCAATTTTCCAACAAGATGTCGATAACTCTCGGAGCTTGGGGCGCTCCAAGATTTTAGATCGTTCAGGATGTCGTTGATTTCATGGTAGTATCCCATGTGTATATTCCAATACCAAACGGCCTTCTCTGGCGTTCGGGCGCTTGGGCCACGTGCCCCACACTTGCAATCCACATAGCGCAATTCTCCATCGGCTTCCACCTGGGCCGTTGTCCGATTGCAGAATGGACAGGCTTTCATTCCGCTACCCGATATGACGCCTGCCCGCCATGTGCTTGCAGAACTGCGAATCGGTTATCTGGCGTGCTTGGATCGTTGTTATAGGCAACAGCGATAGTCACGGCCTCGACATACCCCTTACCGGTGGCAACGGTGATAATATCATTGCCTTGCGCATCGGTACGAACGGCTACAACGTCAAACAATTCATTCATCGGTTACGTCCTTTCAATTCGATCTCAACCCTTGCGGGCTTGAATAGATAGACAAGCAGGGCGATTATCCCACATACCAAAACGGCATATATGGGGGGTATCGTAGGTTTCACCCTGCCTGTATGGTGATCGGCAATAAATCGGGTCATCCTACGCCTCCCAAGTAACCTTGAGAAAATCGACATCGAAATACACGCTTTTGGTGAAGCGATATTCACTCAGAACTTCGATCAGGCGGCGGGCGCTGGTACGGGTGAAGTTTTCGTGTCGGTAGTGTTCGTAGACAGGAGTAGCGAATAGAGCAGTATTCTTGCCTACAGATCGGGTGGTTTCGACAACAACAGCGCCGTTAGTGGAGATAATTTCAACCTCTACCAATACAGACTTGGAGCGGGGCTTGAAGTCGGGGGAAGTGCGATTTGCGTGGTTCAGAGTTATCATATCATTTATCCTTTCGCTGTGAGTGTACCATAATCAAGAATAGAAGTCAAGCATTTCGCAATAGCAAAAGACTCTGAATATATTATATCCAGGGGCCTTCGCTTTACCTTCACAATACGGCGGTTCCTGGTATTTTCACTTCAGCAAGAAAGCGCGTCGGCTTGAACGGATTGGAGTGTCCCCAAAACAGAACATAAAACCTACCGGGATATTTCTCTCTGATTTTGAAAAGGAAGTCATTTATCGCATCTCCAAAACAAGCGCCGAGTCCTTGCGCCGTTGTATCTTCTGCGAAAATGTAATTCTGCATTATGACGGGCAGGTCTATAACTTCACGATATTTCGTACTGTCAAGATCGGCAATTTCAGTGTAAAGAACATCTCCATCAATCCCGTCTATTCGTGGTCGAACTTCAGCTATAACAAATAAAACGTCGGTCATGCTCTTTACTTCCTTGCCGGTTCAGGCCAGTGCTTGTTAAAGAACCAGATCAACTCGTGCGCTCTGGTATTCTGGCTTCCCGTCGCGGTAACGTCTCGCACAATGGCCTTGCACTCGCTACGAACTTCGAGAAGCTGCGAACGGGTTTTCGCTACCCACAGTGCGTTCGCTTTGGGCCGGGCGCTGGTTCTTCTACCAGCAGTGACTTTGCCAGCATCAGCGCACTTTCAGCGCGGGCCAGGTGCTCAGTGGGTGTCAGTTTGCGCGGCATCTTTCCATTTCTCCAATTGCAAGCGCTCGTGAGATTTCTGGTATTCGTATTCGTGCCGCTCTCTTTCTTGCAACGTAGCCTTCAATCGCTCCCTTACCGATTCGATTCGGGTACGATCATAGGACATGTCAAGTACATCCAGGCATTCGTCCAACTCTTCTGCAAGGTCAATTGCCTTGCGGAGCGTAGATAGTTTGCTCATTCCCTACTCCTTATTGCGCCGATTGAATTCGGACTTCACAACGTCAAGAACGATGTCATGAAGGCGGTTTTGTCCGGCATAGAGCGGTTCAGCTTTTGGGTAGCACGCCAGTTTCTTGGGGTCGCCGCCAAAAGTCTGGCAGAGAATGATAGCCGATAGATCGGCATCGTCAAGGTGTTTTACGATTGTTTGTGCAACAATTACGGCGGGGTTTATCATTTCAATCCTTCCTTTGCAAGTTTGATCGGGTCAGTATCCAGGGTAATCCAGACGGGGTAATCTCCAACTTCATCATCGGTTACTTTTCCCCAATTATCAGGATCGGCAAACTCGGACAGCACTTCATTCTTGCGGGCAATCTGTTCGCGCAGGTTGCGGTTCTCTGTCTCTAGGCGGTTGACGGTCTCGGACATCTGGCGTAACTGAGATAATGCGGTAGGCATGGGTTATTGTCCTTTCATCGCTAGTTCAACATTGACAAGCGGAGCGGGCTTTTCGTAGTAGCTCTGCCAATTGCCGGGTCGATCCGCTTGCCAGTTATCGCCATCACTCGACCGTGCAATAACGCCCCGGTACTCTTGCTTTGCGGCGGCGAGATAATCCCATTCGGGCGCACGTCTGCAAGATGTAATCCAGGCATAGGTAGCCGCTGAATAACTATCTTGCAGGCCATAGATACACCTGGTCTTTGCCTTGCCAGCGTTTTCGGCGGCATAGATCGAAAATCCGCCTGCGCTATGTTGGGTAGTGACAATCCTATAAGCTTTGAGCATCGGGTTTGTCCTGTTTGGGGTGATACTCTTCGCACATGCGCACAATGCCAGGTTTCTTCTCAGACAGTCCATTCGCCCATAGCCAGGCGGCTTGCTTGTCCTTATCTTCCCACCACGAGACGGTAGACGGCACAACGCCTAACCCCTTTTCGGTGAGCTTTGCGGACAGGCGCTCATCACTCATGGGCAGTAACTCGCTTGCATGGTCTTTGATGTAGCCAAGAATGGAGCGGCAGTAGGCGATCCAATCTTCGGTTTCTCGGATACGCCCATCAACGATCACGCTGTTTCCATCCTTGCTTGTGGCGATTATAGGTAGTTTCATTCGCCCCTCGCTACCTTTGCTCGTAACTCTGCTAATTCCAGGGTCAAGCGGGCATTCTCGCTTTCGAGCTTCGCTATGCGTTCCCAGGAAGCATGAAGGCGATCATAGTGCTCAGCTTGTACCGCCTTCAGGGTTTGGGTGTACTCCGCTTTCAGGCGGTTCTTCTCTGCAATAGCGGTACGCGCCTTTTGTGCGATAATCTTGCGCTGGTTGCGTAGATTAGCGAAACATACCATAAAATAATGCTCTCCGTATCTACCACAATGGGTGCAACGTCTATTGCTCATTCTAGCCCTCCCCTTGACTTTTCCATACCATCTCACCCAACCCCTGAATTGCGCTCATCATGCCAATCGCGGCCAGGGCATGCACGGCGGTTTCATCGTCATTATGGCGGGCAATGCGGGTCAATTCTGACACCAACTCCTCGCCGGTGTATTCTTGGGGAATTGGCGAGCTGTAATTTTCATCATCGCCAGACACATCGCCAGGAACCGCCATGCTCTGATACGCAGGTTCAACCGATTGAATGCAGTATGCCAGGGCGTCAACATAGTTTCTGAACGTTGGAGAATTGTGGGAGCGGTCGCAGTAAATCTCATTGCCAATGCCGATCCCGCGATTGTCATTATTCGAGAGAAACGGAGCGGCAAACAGAACTTGCTTTTCGGGGCGTTCGACGCGCTCTACCATCGCCACGACGGGCCATTTGTAGTGGTCATTGAAGATAAACACTTCTACTACTGGCGCTTGGGCAATATAGTCATTGTCCAAAATTTTCAGCGTGACGCCGTTTGTGTCAATGGCTTTCAAAACCATTTCTCTCACGAGAGAGATAATCTCCGCTTTCTTGGCATTCTTGCGGGCGGTCTCTTGATCCTGTACTGACTTGCGCGCTTCGGCTTCTGCCCTTGCTCTTTCTTCTGCCTGTTTCACAATTTCATCGATAGCTTTCATTTCATCAACTCCTCAAATGTCATCTGTATATTTTTCGGTTTGGGGGTAATCGTTTTACCCGTCTCGACATTGACAAAATAACACCCTGGCGGCCAGTTATCAAAGTGGCTGCCAAGGTGTATTTCGGTCATTGAAACGGCCATATCTGACCCGTATTCCCCGGTGGGGTCTACGAGTCGCCACTTTCGATAATCGCCGTCCCTGGTTCCAGCCACATTACCCGCCCGATAGGTGCATGGGCATGATGACGTGCCGGAAGGAACTATCATCGTCCTGCGGCTTGAACACGCCGGGAGTGACGGGGGTCGATGTTTCGATGATGACCTGCGCCGCTCGCATAGCGTCCAGCGCCTCACGCAAAAAGCGCACATTGAAGGCGATCTCGATTTCATCGCCGGTTGTGTCGGCTTCCACATCGGCCACGTTCTGCCCGGTTTCGTCGCTTTCACCGGTGACTTCAACCTTGCCCGCTCCGATTTTCAACTTGGCAATGCCAGCCCCTTGGCGGGCGAAGATTTCAGCCTGGCGCACGGCTTTTGCCAGCGCCGCTACCCCGACAATCGCCCGGTTCTTATGCGCTTTCGGTACGATCTGAAAGATATCAGGGTAGTTTCCTTCAATCAACTGACTTGCAATCTCGTCAGATGCAAGATGGAAAACCACGCTGCCATTGCCAGGGCAAAGCGTCACGGCTTCATCGCCAGCGATACGGGCGACTTCCTTCAGCGCGCTTGCGGGTACAATCATGTTGGCTTTGGCGGTATTGTCGGGGATAACCATCGAATTGAACCCCG
>Ga0209318_1000602_pt1 | contig 33558 bp, 67 predicted proteins | sample RifGroE1_FD_183999 | JGI IMG/M metagenome (GOLD analysis project Ga0209318, IMG submission 183999) | Groundwater microbial communities from Rifle, Colorado, USA - Groundwater E1 (SPAdes) (version 2) | ecosystem: Environmental > Aquatic > Deep subsurface > Groundwater | place: Rifle, Colorado... | reverse complement strand
GTAAAACAAAAAGATGCTCAAAAGTGTGAATTTTAATAATTTATGAAAAATAAACATGCTACAAACCATTGATTTTATTGGATTTGTAAAATGTAAAATAATGACAAAATACTCGTTTTGTGATAAAAGGGAAAATTATGAATAACTAATCTTATATAAGCATAAACATAAATAACTAACTAAAGTAAATTTATGAGGTGATTATATATGAATAATAAGCATAATATATTTCTTAAAAGAGTATATGAATTGGTTGGTGATGAATATGAAGTTATTGGTGAATATAAAAATACTCGTAATAAAGTAATAATGAAACATAAATGTGGACATGAATGGAAATCTTATCCTAATAATTTTTTGCAAGGGCATAGATGTCCTAAATGTATGCGAAAAATACAAGAAGAAAAATTAATAAAATCTCAAGAAAAATTTAAGCAAGAATTATATGAGTTATTAGGAGATGAATATATTCTAATAGGTAAATATATGGGGAATGATAATAAAATACTGATAAAACATAATATACAAACATGTGGTTATGAGTATGAAGTTTTCCCATATAGTATACTTCATAGAGGATATAAATGTCCAAAATGTACAGATCGTATTCCATATGATACTAACCTATTTAAAGAAAAAATTCATAAATTAGTAGGAAATAATTTCACTGTAATATCTGAATATATAAGAAAAGATGTTGAAATATTAATGAAGCATAATATATGTGATAAATCTTTTAATATAAAACCTCATAATTTTTTAATAACTCCTAAATGCCCATACTGTAAAAAAAGAGTATATAAGAAATGGACTAATAAAGAAGTAGAATTGTTAAGACAATTATACAAGATTAAATCAAAAAATGAATTAGAAGAAATATTTAAAACTAAATATGCCAATATATTAAATATAATTTACAGATATGATATACAAGGATAAACAATGACACAAATAAGTATTTATATTAATATAGAAGAAGAATTAAAATATGACTTGTAAATATTGCGGTAAACCTCATATATTTGAATCTGAATATACAGATGATAAAGTATGTCTTGAATTCAAAGAGTATGAAGAGTATATTGAAATAATTGATATAGATAATAATAAACATAAAATCTGTTATTGTGATTGTATTTATGTTGAATGGTTGATGATAAGGTATTTAAAAATTGATAGGGATAGTTTAAAATAAGAAAGGAGTGAAATTATGCCAATAGTAATATCAAAAGATACATGTAGTGGTTCACCTAGAATTGATGGTAGAAGAATTACTGTATCTAATATTTTAGGTTATTTAGCAGGAGAAATGAGTATAGATGAAATATGTGAAGAGTTTAATCTTACTAAAGAACAGGTATTAGAAGCAATAGAATGGGCAAAGGAATACATTGAAGAACAATTTGAAACTACTACTGTAGAATATATAGGAGCAGTAAAAGATTCGTTTACATTTTATCAATGTGATGAATGTGGTAATACAGAAGTTTTAAGTGGTGCAGATTATTGTTCTAGTTGTGGAAGAAAAATAATTTACTATTAAAAATATTACCTTTAAAGGAGAATGAATATAATATGAATAATGAATATATTGGAGATAGAGAATGTCCTAATTGTGAAATTGATTCATTAATTGAAAGTTCTTTAGGAAAATGGAAATGCTTAAAATGTGGTAAAGAATATGATGAAAAATGGTTAGATGACAGTGAAGAATAATTAATACAAATCCATCATTTGATGAGAAAAGAGGAATTATTAGTTATGAAAGATTACGAATTGGAAAGATATATTAGAAATAATAAATTTAATGCTGAGATTAAAGTAGAAATAGATGAAAAGTTATATGATATAGAAAATATTATTTGGACTGGTATGGATAATGGAGGCAAACATATTATAAAAATTAGTAAAAAGGAGAATATTTAATATGAACAAAATATGTAAAATAATCAACGGTCAATTCTCTTGGATATTAGAAGTTGACGAAGAGAAAATAAGTTTTCAAGGTGGATGGAACGCAGATTATTTTGAAAGACATTATAGCGAGTTAGGATATGAAGTAGAACGTATTGATAAACATAATAAATATTAAAATTATAGAAAATAAATGCTTGACATTGGAATAGAATGATAATATAATAATGAATAAGAAGGAGGAATTTAAATATGACAGAAATAACACTAAACGGAGAAGTATACGTAAAGAAAAATGAAATTGAAGTAGATCATGAAATGGCAGTATTATATTTTAAAAACTTAGATGATTACAAATTTATTCAATTAGTTGATGAGATTGTATTAGAAATGCTTAAAGATAGGTATGATGATTTAAGTAATTTAATGGAAGGACATTCAAATTCAAATACAAATAGAACACTACTTAAAATTCATTATGCTACACATGATTATTAAGAAATAAATGGAAAAGGAGAAATTGTAATGAAAGAAAACAATAATCAAATAGAATATATAACATGTAAAAATTGTATATGTTTTAAATGCCAAAATCCATGTAAAAATAAAAAAATAGCATGTATAGAATGCATGGATGAATATCCAACAGAAGTAGTAATATGTATGAAAGATAAATATAAATAATAAAGGAGATAATTAATATGTGGTATCGTGCAAATGGTAATGGAAATATTATTTGCAAAAATTGTAACATGGTGTTTAGTATAATGATTAAAAACGATTATTTCTGTCCAAAGTGTCATTATGGTATTGAAGAAGTAAAAGAAGTAATAAGAAAAGTAGAAATGGATAATAAAAAGATAAATAATATAAAATATTTCAATGATGATGTATTAATAACTAAACTTAAAGAAATAGGATATGATATTGGAGGATATTTATATACAAAATCATGTAATAAAAATGGTTATGAAAAAGGTAAATGGGAAGGAGTGTTGAAAAATAGGAAGGATAGTCTTGATAAAGATATTAGTTGTTTGATTGAGTATATAAAGGAAAAATATTAATACTAATTAATAAAGGAGAATGTAAACATGAGTAAAGATATAATCAAATGTGATTTATGTGATTATCAATTTAAAGTATTTCCAAAACAAGAAACAGAATATCATGATAGAGATGAATACGATGTTATTAATTATTATCCTTTGCCAGAAGAAAAGGCACATTTAATTAATAATTACATATGTGATAATTGTTATAATAATATAGGTAATATTGTTAAAAAATCACTTATTGAAACTGGTGAAGAATATATAAACAACTTACAAGAAAGAAAAAACAAAGAATATCAAGAGTACCTAAAGAAAATTACAAAACTCGAAGAAAGAAATGATACGGTTAAAATATATTATGAATTATTAAAATCAATAAATAATATTTATGAATTAGATGATGATACAGTTTATAAACTTAAAAATGGTAAGTATCCTTATGCATCAAATGGAACTTATTACTTAGAAGAAGCAATAAAGATTGAAAAAATGAATAAATTACATATGAAAAAAATAAGGGATTGGGTGATAGAGTATAATATTAATATAAAAAAGTTGTCTGATAATTATAATATGTATGATTTAATTACTAAAGAACAATTTAAAGATATTTTATTGGATAGCGAAATAGAAGGAATGAAGACAAAACAAGTTATAGAATTAGTTAATAGATTAAAATAATAAAAAGGAGTAATAATAAATATGAACGAACAAATTAGATATTTAAAATGTACAAATTGTGGATATGAAGATAGTTCTATTTTAACAATGACCTGTAAAAGTGGAGATGGTATATTACAATGTTTTAATTGTAATACTGAAGCAAAATTTATTGAATTGTATTGTGAACAAGGTAAAGGAATGACGTTTAAAGAGTATGCAGAATTGCTTCAATGCATAGTTAATAATCATGGATGGAGAAATTTATGTAAAGAAGGTTCTAAACATATAAAATATATTAGACATTCTTTTGATACTAGGACTAATTTAATATTTTCTATTCAATTAGATAGTAAAGATTTTATTATAGTAAATGAAAATAGACATAGAAATTTAAAGGATTGGATTTATGAGTATTTGAATAGTTAATGATAATATGATCGTAGAAGGAGAAATTTATTATGAATGAATATTATGTACCAGTATTTATTGCTGGACTTATTGTTGGTATGTCTTTAATGGTATATAAAGTAGATAAAACAGATAAAGCTTATTGGACTTGGAGAAATGCTTATGAACATTTAGAATGTAAACTTAAACATTATGAAGAAGTATTTAAATTAATGGGTAAAGAAATTAAATAAATTTGTATTTTATTATGAAAGATAGGTGAGATATTTTATGAAAACATTCATCTGTAATAAATGTAATAGCACAGATTTATTCACTAAAGAAAAAGGTACATCTGTAGGTTTATATTGTTCAGATTGCGGAAGATGGATTAAATGGTTAGGTAAAGAAGAATTAAGATTATTTGAAAGATATACAGAAATGAATAAAATAAATCTTGATGTAGTTATGGAAGTTGAAGAACCAGAAGAAGAAATTAGTTTATCAATATTTAGTGATGAAGAATTATTAAATGAAATTAAAAGAAGAATGAGGTGAAAATTAATACATATGCTTAGCAAAAGAAATTATATTGAAATGATTAATAGTAGAAAAAGAATGACTAGACATAATATTATATTAGATGCAGAACGAAAAAAGAAAGCAATGTTAAAGAAAGAAATTAATAATGTAGTAGAGAGAATATGTAATATTATTGGAATTTGATTTTATTTAATTATAAAGAAATTTAAAAATAAGGTATAAAGTGAGGTGAAATTTATGCTAGAGAAATTCATTAATGACATTAAACTTGCCAAAAGTGACAAAGAAATTAAAGAAATTTTATGTGATTTCTATGTTACCATTCAAATGGATTCAAAGGTTAGACAGGAATTTGATAGATATTTGATAGAAGTTATTAAATAGTTTAAAAGGAGATAATATTATGAAATTCCAAGATAGTGATTTAGATAAATACACATTAATGAAAAGTGAAACATTAGGTAAATGTTCTATGTGTAAAGAAGATACATATTATATTGATTATTGTTGTGAAGGTAGAATGTGTAGTACAGAATGTCATGATAAGTTTTATATAGAATTAATGGAAAGGGATAGATTATTTAATGAATAAAAACAAATATGAAGTTAAATCATATAATATAAGTATTAATGGCAAACAATTCGGAGAAGAAATGTATCCTATTAATACAATTATTAGAGCATTGCAATCATACGAAGAAAAGTATAATGGTATTGTTGGTGCTTTAAAAGGAAGTAAAACTGTTAAAGAAATTGTAGATGAAATGATAGATAATGATTTTAATAATTATATAAGGGTAGATAAAAGTAAAATTAGATGTGGTAAAGGTAAGAATGATTTGTTAGATATAGATATAAAAAATAAATAAATTAAAAAGGAGAAATGATATTATGTTTAATATTTTCGCAACAAAAACACCTACTCATGTAGAAAGATTAAATCAAGCAAAATCCAGAGTATCTTCAGCATTGTCTATGTTCGTACAGGCTAAAGAAGAAATGATTAGTGCAAAGAATCAATTAAATGAAACTATTAGTAATATTGATAGTGAAATTAATGATTTACAGAGCATTAGAGATAATGCTGTAAGTGAAATTGGTAGTTATAATAAATTGATTGATAAGTTTAATGAATTTAGTTTGTAAAAATACATAGTAAATAAATTATAAGTTACTCAACAATATGATAAACTTAATGTATTATTTGTTGAGTAACTTAAATCAAAATAAAATTAAAAGGAGAAATGATTATATGAATAATCAAACTGAAAATTATATTATTCTTAAGCCAATTGCAGAAAGATTTAATATAATAGCAAAAGAAATATCAGATGAAGATATTAAATATATCATAAAAGAAGCAATGCGAGAACAAATTAAAGGTGTATTTGATTTTAGTAAATTAGAAGAATTATTTTCTGAATATATAGAAGATAACACTGAAGAATTAATGGAGATATTTGCAGAATCAATTAATAATAGACTTAAATTTAAGTAAATAAGTTATGTCCAAAGTTTGTTTTTGTGTTGATATTAAAATAAATAAAAAAGGAGATTTAAATATGAAAATATTAATTGGTTATTGTAAAGAATGTGGTGCAGAAATATTTAATTCAAATGAGTTAATTCCAGATTACAAAGGTGTATATGAGTGTTCTGAATGTAGTCAGCCTCATGCAAAAGAAGAATTATGGGATGAAGTACCATATTATATTGAAAATAAATAATATTAGAAAGGAGATTGTATTATGGATTGTGTATGTAACGCAAAAAACAGAAAACCTATTTCTAATGAAAAATACAAAATCATAGGTGTAAGTAATTTTAGTTTAGATAGTGTTGATGAGATATTGATTTGTGACAATTTGTCAAAATATTATGGTGAAAAGATAGTTAAATTTTTAGAAGATGATGCACATGATACTGATACATATTTTCCGAGATTAGTTAGACAAGATCATAAATTATATAAATTTAAGGTGTAAAAAGGAGTAAATTATAATGAAAGGTAAAATAAAATTATATCTACATGAAACTAGTTTTGATACATGGTTAGAATTATATCTTAAAATGGAAGATGAATGGTTTTATCGACACTCTGATATTGTTATTGATCATTATAATAAAACATCTGAAGAATTCTATAATGAAGCAATCAATTATTTATCGGATATTAATAAAATAAAAATGTCTGGAGAAAAATTAATGAGAAAAGTTATTAAAGACAAAATGGAAAAAGCAAAGAATAATAATAAAGATAAAATAGTTAAGAAAATGTTAAAGAAACTTAAAGAACCAATTGAAATTGAAGTCAAAATGCAATAAAAAAATATAATATAAAAGGAGATTAATCTATGGATAATAAATTAGGATTTGTTTATGGAGTATTTGGTGATTCTTTAGAAGAACAAGCAAATAAGCAAGGCTATACTTTAGGCAACGATGCAGAAACATTTGAAAAGATTAGAAAGGCAATTAATATGTGTGGATTTCATGTAGCAACTGATTCACAAATTTCTTTAATGACAAAGAAATTGCATAATAAAATTGTTAAAGCATTAAAACCTATGGATAATTTTGAAGATAAGTAGAATAAAAATAAAAAATATAATATAAAAAGGAGATTAATATTATGAAAAATTTAGGTAAAGAAGCAAGAGATAAAGTAACTAAATTTGAAGGTATTATTATTGGTAAGATTAATTATTTATTTGGATGTGCTCAATATGGCATTTCACCAAAATGTGTAGATGGAAAAGTAAATGGTACAGAGTGGTTTGATGAAGGGCGAGTTGAGATTATAGGTAACGGTATTGCTCCAGAAGAAGTTAAGGTAGAAAAGAATGGTGGAATTAATAGGGATTGTCCGAGATAAAAAACTTGACAAAATACTAAAATAAATATATAATAAGATAAATTATACGAAAGGAGAAAATACATATGAATAATGAAGAATCAAATATGAAAATAGATTTTAGTTTTACAGACGAGTTCGGACAGGAAACTAGATTAATTAAAACTACTACAACCGCTGTTTTTATTGATAAAAATCAATTTGAGTTTTTAGTTGATGAGTTTAAATTATTCTTAATTGCTTCAGGATATTCACCCGAAACTGTTGATGCAATTCAGATTGTTGAAAATTAGTAATTGATAAATTAAATAATAAAATAAAAATACATATAAAAGGAGATAATATTATGATTAGAGAATTATTTGAAGGAACTAATTTAAAAGGTAAAATGATTATTGGTGGAATTGTAATATGTGTTGGATTAGTTGGATTTTCAATGTTTAAACCTTGGGTAAGTGTGCCTGCTGGTCATAGAGGTGTAGAGATGCATTTTGGAGCAGTTCAAAATAATGTTTTAGGTGAAGGTATTCATTTGAGATTACCAATTAGAGATTCATTTGAAATGATTGAAATCAGAGAACAAAAAGTAGAAGCTATTTGTACAGCAGCATCAAAAGATGTACAAAAAGCACATAGTAAAATTGCTGTAGTATATAAAATTGATCCTGCTACAGTAAATAAATTATTTAAAGAAGTAGGATTATCATATAATGATAAAATTGTAGCACCAGCAATTCAAGAATGTGTAAAAGCAATTACTGCAAAATATTCTGCTGAAGATTTAGTTCTTAAAAGAGAATTGGTAAGTCAAGAGATGAAAAATTTACTACAAAGTAAACTTAATGCTTATAAAATGACAATCACAATGTTTAATGTTACAGATTTTGATTTTAGTGATGAATTTAACATTGCTATTGAAAGAAAACAAACTGCACAACAAAATGCATTAACAGCAAATAATGATTTAGAAAGAATTAAAGCAGAAGCAAAGCAAAAAGTAGAACAAGCTAGAGCAGAAGCAGAATCATTAAGAGTACAAAAAGAACAAATTACACCTGAAATGCTTAAACTAAGAGAAATTGAAGCAATGAATAGAGCAGTTGATAAATGGGATGGTAAATTACCTGGAACTATTATGGGTGGCAATGGAGCAGTACCATTTATTAATATGAATAAGTAAATAATATAAAATAATATAATAAGAGATTATATTTAGTTTAAGATATAATCTCTTATTAAAAAATAAACATTAAAAGGAGAATTAACTATATGCCAAAATACGAATATAAAATAGAATTTGATACCAAAGCAGAAAATATGCCTGAAATACTTAGATGTATTACAGATACAATTAAATCAGATTTGGTTCCGTATGTAGAAAATATTATGCCTACTGTTACAGTATTAGATGAAAATAATTAAAGAAAGGAGAATATAAATTATGTTTATAATTTCTAATGAAGAATTATCTAATAAACAACCATTAGGAGAAACACATATATGCTATGATTGTGGAGAACAACATATTATTAAATATGGCGATAAAATATTAGAAGATGGAACTAAAGTAGAATCAAAATTATTAGCATTTATAACATGCCCAATAACTAATAAAAGTTATATGGTAGGAATAAATGGTATGAAAATAAGGTGAAAAGGAGAGGTAATATTATGTTTACTTTAAATTTAAAATCAGCAAAGGAAATTATTATTAAACAAAATGATGATGATACACATAGTATTCAAGTAAAAATTGATGTATATGACAAAAATACAAATGAATACATAGAAGGAATTGTTATGTTTGCAAAAACAATAATAAATTTAGATAAAATGGATATAAAATGTTTGGAAGGTATTAATGATGATTTATATACAGTGCAATTTTAGTAAAATATTAGATTGACAATTGACTAACAAAATGATAAAATAACAAATAAAAAGAGGAGTGAAAATCAACATGTTTAGATTTAAGAATTTTACTTATGATGATGATTATTTATTCTGCAATAAATGTGAAGATGAAGAATTATGGCATAATGTAAGATTTATTGCAAATGCAAAGATTAAATTTGATGTAGACTATTCAAGATTATCTAATCCAGAGGTATTAGAATTAGATAAAGATAGTATAACATTAATATGTGAGCATTGTGGTGAAAGAGAAAACATAGGCGATAGAGTTAGATTAGAAGATAATAGTATTAGATTTGTGGAATAATATTTAAAAGGAGATTTAATTATAATTATGAAATTCACAGAAATGACTAAAGAACAAAGAGAAGAAAATATCAATATTGCAATTGATGAATTAAAAGAATTTGTTATAAAAATGGCAGTTGATTTAGATCATGACGAAGAAATAGTTAAAAAATTTATTTCTAATATTACATGGGAAGAATATCAAAGATTTGCTGAAGAATTAGCAGATCAATTAGGATTAAGAGAAGAATTACATGAAATAGTAGAGTATATTAGTATTGCTTGTAGTATTCATGAAAGTTTATGTAAAAAAGTGAAGGAGGAAGGAATTAATATGAAATTACTTGATAAATTAATTAAACTTAATAATGGAAATAAATCAGATGCAGAATGTGATTGTCCTTTTAATTATCATATAAGTGTAATACCCAATGATTCATTTACACCATATTGTGATGATGATGGTAGTGGATGTGAAAAATGTCATAATCAAGAGTTGATTGAATCATAACAAAAGATAAGTTTCATTAAAAACTAAAAAATTAAAATATAAAGGAGATATAATTATGAAAAAGTTTTTAGTGGTAAGACCTCAAGATATTATAGAAGTTGCAATATTACCAAGAATTAAAGATGGAAAATATTCATTTGTAAATTTAACTAAAGGTCATATTTGTGAATGTAAATTTGACAATATTGAAGAAGCAATTGGAGACATGAATAAACAAATTGAATTAGGTAAAGTTATAAGTTATAAACAAATAATTACTTTAAATGATTGTAAAGAATGTAGTCATCATAAGAGAAATTCAAATTTATTTAATTGGTGTCCGGGGATAGATAATATAATTGAATGTAAAATAAATAAAAGTAATATTTATAAATAATAAATAAAATATATAGTGCTAAAAAGGAGATTAAACATGAGTAAAATAATTTTATTAACAATATTTATATTATTTGTATTTATTGAATTTAAAAGTTTATTTAATAATAAAATACTAGACATAAATGAAGAAGCACAAAAAACAAATAAAACATTAGAAGAATATAAAAATGGAATATCTGCAATAATGTTAATAATCTTAATACTTGGAGTTATAATTGATATTTGGGCAGTAACAATGTTAAATATTCCAATATTATTTGTTGGTGCAGCATTATGTATACTATTAAATTTCAGAGCTTATTTTAATTTAGTTAAACAATTAGAAGAGAATAAAATAGTGAATAAATTTAGTATTATAAAGATATATCATTTAATATTTGATTCTACTGTATTGTACTATTTAGTTAAAATGATATTTGGACATTAAAAAGAAAGGAGATTTAAGATGGTAGATGTAATATTTAAAATTTATAATCATTATGAAAAAGATGGTTTATATTTCATAGAAACTGATTATGGTGAATTACATACAGAAAATAAAGAAGATTATGATAAAACAATTGAAGATGGGTTTATTATTCTTAAATTAGATGAATATGATTATGACATACTTAAATAAATCTATTACGTTTTATTATGTTATTAAGAAAGGAGGAAATAATTATAGTTTATTTTTTAATTATTTTTTGTGTAGTGATAATATTTATTACACTAGAGAATCAATATAAAACAAATTTAAATGCTTATATAGTTTATAAAATATTGGGAATTAAATTTAAAGTAATATTAGTTGAAGGTGTTCATTGGCATAATAAAAATAAATGCATTAGATTTAGTAATGATATAATAAACAAAAGAAAAGAATTGTATATTGAATATTTAGGAGAATAATTATAATGGATAATTTAGGCAAACTACAAAAACTATTAAGAAATTTAACTAAAATTAATTGTCCGATGTTAAAATGTAAATATTGTTTCATTAATAAAGAAAATGAAGATTGGCCTGATTGTAGAAAACCTACCACAATCAAAGATAGGTATCTTAGATGTTTCGGTTTTAAAGAAATAACTTGTCCATTTTATGAAGAAAGATAAAGGAGGTTAAATATATGAACAAAGAATTCATAATTGAATGTATTGACATCATAAATAAAATACAATTACACTCAATAATAGCAATAACTAAAGATAACGAAGAATTAAAATATCAAGTTAAATATGATGAAGAATTTAAAGATTTTAATTTGGAATGTTTAGATAAAGAAAATGAAATATGGGATTTTGGTAATACAATAGAAAATGTTAAAGAAGAATTAGTATGTGATGCTGTTAAAGAAAAATATCAAAAATTAAGGTTAATATAGGAGGAATTAATTTGAATTATTATGCAGGGATTGGTTCAAGAGAAACACCTTCTGAAATATTAAAATTATTTGAAAATGTAGGTAAGTTTTTAGCTAAGAAGAATTTTATTCTACGTTCTGGTCATGCTCCTGGTGCGGATATATCATTCGAAAATGGAGCAGATAAAATTAATGGTAAGAAAGAAATATATTTACCTTGGAAAAATTTTGAAGGTTCTGATTCTAAATTATTTGTTAATGATGTAAAAGCATTTGAATTGGCAGAGTATTACCATTCTTATTGGAATAATTTAAGTCAAGGTGCGAAAAAATTACAAGCACGTAATGGTCATCAAATTTTAGGATGGGACTTAAATACTCCTTCTGAATTTGTAATTTGTTGGACAGAAAAAGGGAAAGGTAAAGGTGGCACAGGTCAAGGTTTAAGAATAGCAAAGGCATATGAAATACCTGTATTTGATTGTGGGAGGTTTGATAGCATTGATGAAATAAAATTAACATTAAAAGAATTTTTGATTCAATATTCTAGTTTAGAAGAAATAGATTTTAAATAAAACAAAAAGGAGAGATTCTATCATGAAAGAATTATTAAACACTAAGGTTGTAGGTAATATTGAGATTAGTCATATTGTAACTACTGCATTTATTATGTTTTGTGGTTATTTAATGTTTAGTGATAATGGTGCATTAAGTGGAGCAATGAATGCATGGCATTTGAGATTTTGAAAAATAGTATAAAAGGAGAATACATATTATGAAAGTTAAAATATTAAAAATTAGTGCTGATAGTATTTTAGATCATAAAATTGGCGAAATTGTATTAGCAAAAAGATTATATTCATTAACTAAGGAAGAAATGGAAGAATCAATAGGACAAATTGATGTTGATGATAGTTTGTGGGAAATAGACGATATATTTATTCATGAAAAAGGTAATTATTGGGTATATGTGTTTGATAATGAAGTAGAAATTGTGGAGGAGTAGATATTTAATTAATAAAGTAATAATACATAAAGGAGAAATGATTATTATGTTGACAATGGCAAATTTAGAAAGATGTTTTGAATCAGCAAAAGAAGAAGGTTATTCCTATGTTGCAGTTAAGATTAAAATGGAAGGATTTCACCAACCAGAAGTAATCATTAATCCAAATGCAAACTTTGATGCGAAATTAGAGTATTATAAAAAGGCATACAATGATGATTTAATTTTAAAATCATTTAATGGAATTAAAATTATTGGATTTACTTGTGGAGATGATTATGAGGAAATCGAGAGTGATTTAGTATTGGATTAATATTAAATTAGTATTTTTATTAATGAAAAATTATATATTTGGTTGTTTATATTACTATTAAATAACCAAATATATAATGATAAAGTATAAATAAAATAATCAAAAAGGAGAATCATATAAATCATTAAAAGCATATTCTATAAACCTCAACCACAATCTGAGATAGTTATTTATTCCCAACGTCAATATGGTCAACCAAAATTAACTAAACCACGTTTATTGAAAAATATTAAACAATCATTTTCAATTGACTGGATACATAAAAAATGTAAATGCTCATGTTTTATACATAATGATGATTTATATATTCAACACAGAGATTTTAATAGTATAGAAATATATAATAATGATTATGAATATAGAAAGAAATTTATTTATAACGATACATTTGGGTGCGTTGTTCTACGTGGCGAAGCATGGATTTTAATGAAAGACTTATTATTAGATATTAAAAATGATGTTTTTGAGGTAACATTATTTCAGCATTTGGCATATAAAATAACAAACGAAATTGGAAATTGTCAATGGGAAAGATTTTTTGAAAAAATTATTAGAGAAATTAAAAAATTTAATTTATGTAATACAAAAATAATAAAATAAAATAGAAAGAAGATGATTAATCATAGGAAGTACAATTTACTCTGACCAAAAAATGATGTTTTTCCCTACAGACAAATTTGAAACATATCGTTTATTAGCATTATTAGGCGATATACAATTAGATTATTTACAAGAAAGATATTTAAAAGAATATTATTTTAATAAAGAAGAGTATAATAATTTATTTATACAATCTGCTGATTTTAATATGCCTATGAGGTTTGTAATATATGAAAAATGGTTACGTGAAGAGAAACATGATTTAATCAAATCTTATTTTACTTTTAAAATGGGGAATTCAAATCAATTTCCTATTACAATTTGTGATTTATTTGCAGGAGAAGGATTATTTTTAGATGTATTCAAATCATTTATTCCAAAAAATCAATTTAGCAATGAATTTATATTAATAGGAAATGAATTAGAACGAAACAGATTTGAAGTTATAAATAATAATCCTAATATAGATGAAAAATATAATTCATCTTATGAAGAGTTAAACTTACCTAGTAATAGTTGTAGTCTCATGCTTTATAATCCTCCATATGGTTCACAATCAGACGGCACAAGAAATGTAAAATTCTACTTAAACCAAATCCTTGACAGAAAATTAATCTATAACCCAACCACATCAAAAGATTATAAAACAGGTTACATGGTATTTGTTATTCGTAAAGATGATTTTCTTGATAGTTTAGATGTAATATGTAAACATTTTGATGTATTTAAAAATGCAATATATAAAGTGAATCCAGAAGAATATGCAAAATATAAACAGTATATTTTTATTGCTAAAATAAAAAACAATCCATTTAATCTAAATAATATCACAGATGCAATGGATTATCAAAAACATTATAATGATATAAAAAGAATTATTGAATCAGAACCAGAATTTGAATTAATAATGTATGATACATATAGAATGATGAATTATCCTTATATTGATTATGAAACTTTAAAAGAAAATCATATTCATATCGAAAAATCAAAATCATATATAAGTAAAAATGATAGTGTATGGAAATGGGTTAAAGATATTACTGAATTGAAGAATCTAGGAGAAGAAAAGTTAATTGTGCCTAAACCATTGAAATTAGGTGAAATAGCAAATATATTAGCATCAGGCATGATTAATGGTGAAATAGATTTAGATGGTAAAGGCAAACATGTTGTAATAGGTGGAACTAAGAAGATTGAGAAAAAAGAAATTAATACATATAAGGATGATAATGGAGAGAAAATTACTGAGACTAAAATAATTAAAATGAGTTTGCCATATCTCAATATTTTATGTTCAGAAAATGGAGAATTAAAAATAAAGGAATTGGGTGATTCTGAATAATATGATACCTTATATTCAATCAGAGGGTAAGAATAATAAAATAAATTGTAATTTAGATTTAATTATTTTAGATGAAAGTGAACCAATATTAATTTCATTATGTGATATAAATATTAAAAATAAAAAAATATGTTCAGATTTAATATCTAATTCATATGGTTTATTATTAAGAGATAGAGAAGATATATTCTATATTAAAAATTTATATGGTAGAGATAATCATTATAGATATAAATCTGATAAAATGGAAGATAATCTTACGCATACAGTTATTTACAATATTAAAATAAATAATTATTGTATTAATTGGAATAATGAAGATAAGAATGAGATTATCACTAAGTATTTAAGAAATATTCATTATCTACCTGTTACAAGTGATATTGTTAAAAAGATATTAGATAAAGAATTAGAAAATAATAATAAATATAGTTATTATAATTATAGTTTTGTTAGTGAATTAACTGTTTATACTAATAATCCTATGTTTTCTGAATTAAAAGCGTATAAATTAAATGTAAGTTATTTCAAAGAAAAATTAAATGAATTGAAATTAGAAGGATATAAAGATGATTTTGATTGGAATCAGATAGATGACATTGAGAGTTATGTATTTACATTTTTAGAACCAATTAAAGAAAGATTGAAAAATAATATTAAGGTATTATATGATAAAAATAATATTAATCCTAAAATATTTGAAGGAAAATTAAAACCATTTGATGGACAAATTCCTGTTATTCAATCTGGATTAGAAGTATTGAAAAGAGATAGAGCGGTTTATTTAAATTGTGAACAGGGATTCGGTAAAGGTAGCTGTTCAACAAAAATAAATCATTGTCATTTATATACTAATAAGCAAAACTACATTACATTAATAGTAACTCCTGCTATTACCTTAACTCAATGGAAAGACGAGATAAAAAATAGTATCACAGATAAAATAAACATACATATCATAAAGAAAACTACAGATTTTATTAATATTTATAATAAATCTAATATGAAATTTGATAAACCTACATATTTCCTAGTAGGTAAAGAAACATTTAAACTTGATTCTAAGAAAGCACCAGGAGTTAATATTAAAACTAGAGAAATTAAACGTAAAAAAGAAGTGCAACATACATACTATTGGAAAGAAATAAAAGAAGTTAAAGAAAAAATAACTATTGCATGTTGTCCTGATTGTGGGATACCTTTAAAGAATGAATTAAGAAAAAAGGAAGATGTATTCTTTACAGAAAAAGATTTTCAAGGCAATCCTAAGAAATCAAATTATAAATGCTCAAATTGTAATACTGTATTATGGCAAAGTGTTTATGATAAAACAAAGAAAAGTAGTTTAATTAGATTTATTAAAGTTAAAAATATTCATTTTGATAGTATAATTTTGGATGAAATTCACGAGGGAAATAACTCTGAAAGTATTATCGGCAATGCCACTAGAACATTATTTAATTATGGTAAGAAAATACTACTTTTAACAGGAACCAGTAATTCAGGGTATGCAAGTTCTTTGCATAATATATTATTAGGTTTATTTCCTAATAAATTAAAGGCAAATGAAGTAATGGATATTAAGCAATTTATAAAAACGTATGGTACATTAATGGCAGTAAGTAAGAAAAGAGATGGAGAATACTATCGTTATGGTAGAAGCGAAATTAAAGATAGTGATTACAAGGAAATTGAGGGAATAAATGCCATTGTCTATGCAAAATATTTAGCAGAAAATTATATATTCGCTACATTAGATGATTTAGAAAAAGATTTACCTGATTTAAATGAATATTATATTCCTATAAGACAAAGTGAAGAAATGGAAAGAAACGAGAGTAAATTATGGAATGATATTAAATCAGCAAATGCTTTTAATGCAAAAATGTATGAGGATTCAATTGTAAAACATTATGTTAACAATCCTTTTGATTGGAATAGTATTATTATTGAAGGTAAAGATACTACAAATATTATACAGTCAATATGTATTAATGATATTATATTACCTAAAGAACAAGAATTGTTAAATATTATTAAGAAAGAAATATCTGAAGGTAGAAAATGTTGTGTATATGTTGATTTTAATAATGGTGGAGAGTATATGCAAGGTGATACCATTGCTAAAAGAATAGAAAATTTACTTAATAAAAATGATATTAAAGTATTTGTATTAAAGACATCTGTAGCAACATATGATAGAAAAGAATTATTGGAGAAAAAGAAAAATGATTTTCAAGTATTGATATGTAATCCTAGATTAGTTCAAGTAGGTTTAAATCTTGTATTTATTCCTAGTTATATAAATTATATGCCAAGTTATCATGTTAATATAGTTAGTCAATCAAATAGAAGAGGATATAGAGCGAATAGTACGTTAGAAAATAGGATTTATCATTTATATTATGAGAATAGTTGTGAGAATGGAATAATTAAAAGGTATCAAAGAAAAATTGCAGAGAGTAAAGCAATTGTAGGGCAGTTTAATGTTGTATTAGAGAATGATGATAGTATTAGGACAGCAAGTAAGTTTGGAAAAAAGATTAATGATGGAGTTGGGTAGATAATAAAAATATTCTACATATAGTTAATAAAATTTAATCTAACACTATATATAGTATAAATATTATGATCAAAGACATATTTTATTAAAAATGGAAATAGAGAAATTGATATGCATAATATTTACAATAAAACATAGGAGGTAATATTGCTATAAAAGCATACCAATTTCTCTAATAATATTATAACCAAAGATAATTTAAAATATACATATAATATACTAATAAATTTAAGGAGGATAAATTCTAATTATGTTTACAGAATATTTTAAATGTAAAGAATGTGGACAGATTTTTAGAATTACTATAGTTAATGGTAGAGAGATGAATGAAGTTAATTATTGTCCGACATGCGGAGAATCAAATATTGATTATGCATTAGATAATGAAGTAGATGAATATTTTGGATAAAAAAGGAGAATATTATGAAATTAAGAAAAAAATAAAATGGTAAAAGGTGATATGGAATAAAAAATTAGATTTATAACGATTTTAGGTATTGACAGAATGATAATATAAAAGTATAATGCATATAGAATTGAAAAGGAGATTATATGAATAAATACACCACAATAATTGATAAAAACAATGATAGAATATTTATCATTCCCACTGAAACTAAACCGATAAAAATTATATTTGAAGAATTATTATGTCCTATTTTATCACATTTAGAAATTGTACATAAATGTAAATATGCAAAAAGTAGTTGGGAAGATTTAGTTTGTAAGATTACTTGTAATAATATTAAAAATTGTGGAATAATTATTGACAACAATATAACAAAATGAATGATAAAATAAATAAAAAAGGAGGTTGATCTTATAAAAACAAATATTTTCATACCCAAAACTATTAAAGTAGGTTTTCAAAATCGTAATGATACATATACAAAAAAGTTAGCATATGTTATTTATTATGATCAGAAAGGAGAGTGATTAATATAATATGTCAAGAAAATTAACAAATGAAGAAGTTTTAAACACATGTAAAAAATATGATTTAGAATGGATTGATGGAGAATATATTGGAGCAATGAAACCTATTATTTGTAAAGATAAAAATGGATATATAATATTAACTAGAATAGGAAATCTAAAATATTGGGAAGGTGCTATAAGTCCATTTCATACATCTAATCCATATACAATGCAAAATATAAAAACATTATTAAAAAATAATAATTATCAAATAGAATTATTATCAGAAGATTATAAAGGGAATGATATACCAATACCTTGTAAATGTAAAATATGTGATTATGAATGGGGAGTAACATTATCACATTTACAAAATAGCGGAGGTTGTCCAAGATGTATGGGAGTATTAAAATTAAATATAGATATTGTAAAAGAAAGAGTATATAAATTAAATCCAAATATTTTAATATTAGATACAGATTATAAAAATACTAATGAAAGATTACATTGTAGATGTTTAGTGTGTAATCATGAATGGAATCCTATATGTAATAATTTATTAGCAGGAAGAGGTTGCCCTGAATGTGGGAAATATATAACAAATTGTGATGGATTATATAATAAAACTATTGCAGAAAGAAATAAAGAAAAGTGGTTGCGTGAAAGTGCTAATGTATATATTATAAAATGTTTTAATGATGAAGAAGAATTTTATAAAATAGGTATAACTAAAAGAAAAATTAAAAAACGATTTAGTGGTAATATACCTTATAAATATAATATAATATATGAATATAAAACAAATATGTATGATGGAATGTACGTAGAGAAAATATTACAAAATATACATAATCAATTTAAATATATACCAAAATTAAAATTTGATGGATACACGGAATGCTATAATGAAATATTAGATATAGAAGATATAATTAAAAACGATGATTATTGTATTGATTATAAAACTAATTGTTATATAGATTTTGAAAATATATTTATAGACATAAGATGGCTGTCAAAAGAACAGTTAATTGATTTATTAATTAGAATAAATATGTATAGGTTATCTGCAATTGATTTAGGTTTATTAGATGAATTTAATATATCAGGATATAAAGTAAACGAATGGATTGCTGATATTAGAGAAAAATTAAATAATATACATACATAAAATAATTAGTTAAAAGGAGGTACATATGTCAACAAGAAAACAATTATATTCAGATGAATTTTATAAATTAGCATTTGCAAATTTTCCTACATCAGACAAACATAATAAAAATTAAGAATTAGAGAAATATGTGTATTCACAAACCATTGATTTTATTGGGTTTGTGAGAACACAAATCATAACCAAACATAAATTTTATTAAAACATATTAAATTTTAGAATACAGTAAAATTAATAATTATAAGTTATAAAATATTAAATCCTAATGAATCTAAATTTTGTGATGAATTAATTTTTAAAATAATATTTAAAAATATAATACAAATTTATCTCTTACTCATAATCCTTCTAATATTTTTATTATTAATACGATTTTTACAATAAGGGCAATTATAATATAAAACAATATAATCTTTAACTTCTTCAATTGGATAAAACCCTATTTCTTCTCCCCATAAACAATTAGTAGTATTATTATTCCATTTAGAAGCAGAATTTGCTTTACCACAAATAGGACATAGATATAATTTATTCATATTTTATAATACCTTCTTTCGTTTTATTTTTTATATTATATTCTAACATATTTTAGAGAGGAGAGAAAGGATATAGAAAAACATTGTTATAAATGTAATATATCATCAAATGAAACAAAACTATATTCTACATTTGGTAAGTACATATGTAAAGAGTGTTTAGATAAAAGAAAAACTGGTCGTAAGGGGCATAGTGGTATGATATATGATGAAAATATTAAAGAGGAGGATTATTATGATAAAAATATAAATAAAGAAAAAATATATTTAAAACCAATTAAAAAGAGTAATAAATTATTTGTTAAATGGTTTATTGAGCATTATCCAGAAAGTAAAGGAATAGTGGGAAGACAAATTAATTATTTAATATATACATATGGAAAACCAATAGGTATCATAGGTTTTGCTTCTCCTCCATTAAATTATAAGAAATTTAATGAATATTTTAATCTAGATGTTAGTGAAAAATCAAGTGAAAATGCAAAATTATTTTTAAATAATAATGTATTTAGAATAGTATATACTGAAAAGAATTTAGGAACACAAATATTAAAATTAGCTAGAAAACAGACATTTGAATTATATAAAAAAAATATAATCAAGAATTATTAGGATTAATAACATTTGTAGAACCACCAAGGACTGGTTCGTTATATAAAGCAGACAATTGGACATACATAGGTGAAACTCAGGGTATTGAAGTTAAACGAAGAGGTAATGAATGGATAGAAAAACAGTACATAAAAGGTGATAAAAAATACATATACGGTTACAAGTATAAAAATATAATTAATAAAATATAAAAATAAATAATTATACATATTGCAATATTAAGATGATAGTGTTATAATATTAATAAATTACTAGGAGGTTTTAATTATGCAAAAATGTGAGATTTGTGGGAAAGAAACTGAAAATTACTGTATATGTGATAGTTGTGGTTCTGCTTATTGTGTTGGACATATAGGTGATTTTAATGAATGTCCCTTGTGTGGATTAGAACATACATTTAAAGAAAATTTTTAAGTTTGAATAATAAAAAGGATATAATTAACGATACAATTTTATTATTGGAGTGTAGAATATGAATTATAAAATATATATTGGCAATTCAAAATGTACAAAATGTGGTAAGTCTCATAAGAAGGTTTTTGAAATTGATGGTAAACCTTATAGTTCTAGTTGTGCTAAAGACATCATAGAAAAAGATTTGAACGCACCTGTTTGGTTATATGAAATAGCTGAAAATTATGTTCAAAAGAAAATAGAAAAAAAAGACATAGAAGAAAATGTAGATGATTTTGAAGTTAATTTTTGGAATGAGTTACCGAGTGGGAATGATACAAAATTAGGGAAAGAATGTGGCGGTTGGTATGAAAGTTATGTCTATGAAAAAACTATAAAAATACAAGGAAAATCAGTTAAAGTAGATTGGCAATATGAGATAATTGATTATTTGCATAGCAGACATAAAGAAATAACTTCTAAATAACTTTCAATCAATGACGCATTTGAAAGCAAAATAAGAGGAGGAATAATTATATGGTATTAAAACCAGAAGAATTTGATGATTTATATTTATCATTCTTAAATGATAGGGAATTAACTAGAAAAGATATTGGTAATTTATTTGATACTTTCGGAGAATTAATAAATGAATATAAAGAATTATTAGAAGGATGTAAGAGATTATCAGCATGTAATTTATAAAAATAAAATAATAAAATAGGAGGAAATTTAATATGATTATTTTAACCCATAATGATTTAGATGGCGTATCAGCAGGAATTGTAGGTAAAGTAGTATACCCTAATGCTAAAGTAGAATTCTGCAATTATGATGATATTAATGAAAAAGTATTAGAACACTTAGGTAAAGATGTTATTTTTATTACTGATATATCAGTTAATGAAGAAGTAGCAGAGAAAATTGAAGAAAATAATTCTCAATATAATGATTGTGCATTATTGTTTGATCATCATAAAACTGCAAAATGGTTAACTAAATATAATTGGGTTACGTTTGCAGATGATAAATGTGGTACTAAAGTATTTTTTGATTGGTTATTAGATTATTATATAAAAATAGATTTACATGATAAAGTAGAAAGATTAGCAAAATATGTTGATTTAGTTACATATACAAACGATTATGATTTATGGTTTCATAAATATCCTATGAGTAAAAAGTTAAATATGCTTGCTTATGAATATGGATTTGAAAGGTTTATGAATAGATTCTTAGATAATCCAGATTGTACTTTAACCAATACAGAAGAATTAATTTTAGAATTAGCAGAAGAACGTAAAATGAAATTTATCGAAGAACAAAAGAAAAATATGAAATTGTATAAAGATAATCAGAATAAAACTGTTGCTGTATTTTTATCTACACAACATGCAGGAGAAATTAGAGATTTTATCAATGATGATAATATTGATTATTATTTGTTCTTTAGTTTAAATAAAGGTATTACTAGTTTAAGAACTAAAGGAGAAGTAGATTGTTCTGAGGTTGCGAAGAAGTTTGGAGGAGGCGGGCATATGAAAGCTGCTGGATTTCAATTTAAATTTGATTTAGATAGTTTTGTGAGGAAATATGGTTTGGTTGAAAGATTATAGTTGACATGGAGTAAAAAGAATGTTAAAAAAAATAAAAAACAAAAAATTTAGAAAAATCTAATTTTATAAACCCTTATATTTCAAGGGTTTATAGTACCTAATATTTGAACAAAATCACAGATTGGTTATGATATTTAAATACAATTAAAAAGTAAAAATAAGGAGGAAATTAAATTATGTTAAGAGTAATTCGCAAAGGTGTATTTGAGACAAATAGTAGTTCAACACACAGTATTACAATGTGTTCAACGGAAGATTATGATAAATGGGAACGTGGAGAAATGTTTTATTCTGATGGAGTGTTAGTTTCAAGAGAAGAAGCAATTAAAGAATTAAAGAATAATAAATGGTTTATTAAAAATAATACAGATTTTGATTTTACAGATGAAGAAGCAGTTAATGAAGCACTTGTAAATAATGACTATCAGACTTCAAAACAATATTGGGATGATGATTATCTTGAAACATTTGAAGATACTTATATAACTAAGAGTGGAGAAGTAATAATTGCATTTGGTAAATATGGGTATAATGGTTAATTATAATAGAAGGGATATGATAATATGAAAGTTATTCGTAATCAAGTATTTGAAACAAATTCAAGTTCTACTCATAGTATTAGTATTTATAAATGGACACCTACAGAAGAAAAAGATATTCCTTTTAACACAGAAATAGTAGTTAATGGTGAAATACCAGGACAGACAGAAATTAAAGATGAAATGGGTAAATTAAATTATATAATTGTTCTTTTATCTTCAATTGCAGAAAAAAGACATCCTGATTATTATGGAGATAATAAAAATAAATATTTTGAAGAATTAATAAATTCTAATCATTTTGTATGGCTAAAAGAAATTGTTAAAGAAAAATGTAATACAGATATTATTTATCATTCTGATGGTAATTATTATCCTTATTTTGAAACTACATATGATGAATATAGAAGCATAGAAGATGTATTAGGATTCGATGTAGATAATGAAAATGAATTTAAAACAAATATAGAAGAAATAATATTCAATAAATTTTATGTTATTGAAGATAAGGAGAATGAATATTGATGAATAAATTATTAGGTAAATATAATAATGGAAATTATTGTGTTGAAATTTTTTCGGATGGTACAAAGGTACGTGAAACGAATGAGGATGTTTTTATATCCTCATTCCCTGAATGTATAGATTTAAAAATTACTAATCAATGTGATTTAGGCTGTGTTTATTGTCATGAAGATTCAAATATTAATGGTAAGCATGGTGATATTCTTAATGCAAAATTTATAAATACAATTAAACCATTTACAGAAATTGCCATCGGAGGAGGAAATGCTTTAAGTCACCCTGATTTAATTCCATTTTTGATTAAATTAAAAGATAAAAATATTATTGCAAATATTACAGTTAATCAAAAACATTTTATATCTCAACAACAATTAATTAAATATTTAATTGAAAATGATTTAATTAAAGGGTTAGGAGTGTCCTTAATTTTACCTACAGATGAATTTATTGATTTAATAAAACAATATCCAAATGCAGTAATACATGTTATTAATGGCATCGTAACTTTAGAAGAATTGCAAAAACTTTATAATAATAATTTGAAATTATTAATACTTGGATATAAGCAATTTAGACGAGGTAAACAATATTATTCTATTGAAATAGAAAATAATAAAAAAGTTATACATGATAGTATTACCAATATTACAAAAGGATTTAAGGTTGTAAGTTTTGATAATTTAGCAATTGACCAACTAGAATTAAGGAGAATATTTTCTAATAAAGATTGGAATGAATTTTATATGGGTGATGATGGTCAATTTACAATGTATATAGATATAGTTGAAGAAAAATTTGCATTAAGTTCTATTTCAACAGAAAGATTTGAAATTATGGATGATATAGTGGATATGTTTAGTATAGTTAAATTTTTATAAAAATAATCTATATGTAGTATGTATAATAGTTTAATGATGCTACATATAGTAAAATAAAAAATAAATTGTAAAGGAGATATTAATATGAATAAACTACAACTAGAAGAATTCATGGTATTTGAGGATAAAGATGGTGAAATGGGAGTAATTATAAAAAGTGATTCAGATGGTTTGCCTTGGTGGAAACGTTATCAAAATGGTATAACTGGACAGGTATTTGAAGAACAAGATAAACATTATAATAATATTGCTAAATTATTTAAAGTAAAATATGGACATGATAAACAATTTTGTGCCTTAAAATTTATGTATAACGGAGGAATACGTAATTATAATTGTGTATATGAATATGTTGAACCTGTTGAAGAAATTAAACCAGTTAATATTATGATTAATCTTACTATAAATAATCCTAAAAATTTAGAAGATATTATGAGTGAAGTTAAGGTAATTTTAGAAAAATCCAATTTTACAAATCCTTGATTTATAAGGGTTTGTAGCACTTAGTATTTGAATGAAATCGCAGTTTCGTTATGAATATAAAATAAATTAAAATAGGAGGAATTATTATGAAAAAAGTAATTTTAGGTATTGTTATGGTATCTACTATGTTATTTGGATTGGTTGGTTGTGATGAAGCAAGTCAAGTAAGAACGGAGCAGAGATTAGATAAGGAAGAACAAGCAATGAATGTTATGAAGCAAACACCAATTCCAGAATTTAAACGTAGTCTTGAACGTGAAAATATTGTAAAACGTCTTAAAGTAACCAATGATCCTAATACACTTCAATGGATTTATCCAATGTCTGCTGGTAGAGTTGTTGGTAGATTTCCTGTACTTGGGAAAGTAACAAGTGGTAATAAAAGACTAACTCCTGAAACTTATTATGATGGTGGAGGTTCTGAAATATTACCAGATGAAACTGGTGCTTATGGTTCAAGTGATGTATACATATTCTGGTTTGACCCTGCTGGACGTTATCATCAACATAGAGGAGATTACTTTCTATCACCAGTACCATATAAAATTGATTTGAATTATGGAACTATTTCAGTAGAAATTGATCAATCTGCACAAGAAGAAAATAAGAAAGGATAAGGTGATATATTATGAAAATATTATTGATTGGATTAGTAATACTATTTAGTTTAGGTTTTATTGGTGCTGGATTAGGGATAATCACATTACCAGGACATGTAGCAAGTAATAGTGTTCAAACAGTACATGATGTTGTAGATAAAACCATTAATGCAGATAATGCACTATTTAATTATGAAGAATTTTTTAATAAATATGAAGGTGCTAAAATGCAAGCAATAAATATTAAAAACACTGAAAAAGCAATTCAAATATTAAAAGATATTTATGGAAGTGATGCAATTAAGTGGCCTAAAGATGTTCGTGGTGACTATTCTAATCTTCAACAAAATATAGAAGGTTATAAGATGATGTATCAAAAAATTACACAAGAATATAATGCAGATAGTCAGAAATTTAATAGAAATTTATTTAAATCAAAAAGTTTACCTTATATGTTACCAGATGATTATAAATTGATTAATTAAGTAATAATTAAGTTTGCATAAAACTACTGTTTTGTCACAATATAGGTAAAATTACGCAATATCGTAATATATCTAATTTTACCTATAATAATGTCAATAAACCCTTATAATACAAGGATTAGAGAACATTTATATACATAAAATAAAAGTATAATATAAATATTGTGATAAAAGAAAGATTTGGTTATGAAATGGAGGTAAAATGAAAGAAATAATTAAAATATTTGAAAATAAAATTAACGATTTAAAAACATCAATTCAAGCAGATTATAATTTTGCTAGAGTACCAGGATGTTATATAACTTCTTCTGGTTATGAAATGATACATAGACAAAAAGAAGAACTTAAATGGTATAAGAATGAATTAGAAAAATTAAAAAATTACCCACAATGCAATTGTAATTATTTTTATAGAATATTAAGATGGTTTAGTAAAAGTAAAATTGAGAGATATGGAAATACATTTGTATATCAATGTAAGAAATGTAATAAATATTTTTGGAGATAAAGTTTATTTAAAATTATTAATAAATTGGAGGAAATTAATTATGGAAAATAATTTAAAAGGAAATTTTATTACTCTAAATGAAGTTATGGAAAATATCCAATGTTTATGGGGAAATATGACGGAAGAAGAAAAAAAGATATGTGTTCAAGAATTTTTTGGGATTAGAAATAAAGCAACAATGGAATTATTTATTCAGAAATATATACCTGTTAAATATTAATAATAAAAATAATATAATATTAGGAGAATAATATGAAAAGAATTGATGTAATGACTGACATTGAAACACTAGGCAATGAATCTGATTCTACAATATTTCAAATATCTGCAATAGCTTTTGATATTGAAAGTGGGGAATACATAAATAAATTTAATATGATTGCTGATATTGAGAAGAATAAAATATTAAATGTTTCAGGTAGTACAATAAAGTGGTGGTTAAATACTGATAAAGAATTGTTAACAAAACTTCTTAACAGTGGAAAGTATTCAAGCGAAGAAATTTTGAGAAGATTTCACACATGGTTAACTTCATTAAGTGAAGATATGAAGAATATTTATTTATGGGGAAATGGAATTCTATTTGATAATAAAATGTTGCAATGTCAAATGAAAAATATTAATTTAAATTATCCTATATTTTATAGAAATGATAGAGACATGAGAACATTAGTAGAATTAGCAAGTCATAAAGTAGGAATTCAAACAGAAAAGGAATTTAGAGATAAATATAAAAATACAAATTTAGTTGCTCATGATGCATTCGATGATGTCAAAGGACAAATTGATATTGTTGTTAAATGCTATAATATATTAATGAAAGGAGATTATAATTATGAATAATGATGATAAACTTATAGAAGAATATATTCAATGGAGAAAAGACATTGGTAAATTTAGACATGAATTGAAAGATATAATTGTAAATGATGATGATGGCGTAATTAAAACAGAGAAGAAGATGGCATGGATTACAGATACTTCATGTGAAGATTGGAGAGAATTTTGTGAGGATAGAGATATAGAATATGAAGGTGAAATGAAATTGTTGGTATTTTGTTAAATATTTTGAAAAAGGAGAAATTTAATTTATTATGGACACTCAAAATATAGATTCATTAACAATAAATGAAATATTAAATTTAGATTCTAAATTAAATGATTTTGTAGAATTAGATGTATTTGAACATTTTGGTATTCATTTAAATACAGGATATTATCAATTATCACAAGAATTAAAAAATAGATTAAAAGAAGAAAATAAAATATATGGGCATGATAAAAATCAATTATGTGTTATATATTTTGATAATACACCACTATTAATATATAGAATTAAAAAATATCTAAATAATAATATTAGAGGTATTAAAGTATTAAATATAATAAAATTAAAAGAATGTATAATAGAAGTAATTAAAGATAAATTAAAAAGTAATCGTCTTATAAATGATAAATGTGATATTAATACTATTTATAATTTACGTGATTATTGTAATGAAAAAGAAAATTATTATATTAAAAATAATAAATTATATGTCGAAGGTGTTGAAGATGCAATAAAAGAAATAATAGAAATAAATAATCAACCAAGAAGATTCGCAGGTTTAAATGATTCTTATAATTTCATATTAGGCGATAATAGAAAGAATAATAGGAAGAATAATAATTAAAATATTTTAATGCTTAAATTTATTACCTAGTTTGTTTTTAAAAATTATTAGAAAATTCCTCTTTTGTTAAAACTTAGAAAGAAGATGAATATTATAAATAAAGAACAAAGTGATTATATAAAAAATAGAGAAGAATAATTTAAAGCATTGCAAAAGAAATACAGATGTAAAGATTGTTATTATTTTTATACTGATTATGATTGCGGTCATTGTAATGAAGAACATATTATATGTGGAGATTTTATTTTTGGTGAAGAAAATAATAGTTGACAAAATGCTAAAATAATTGTATACTATGGTTAGAAAATAAAAAAGGAGGTTAAACATATAAAAGAATGTTGTGCAAATTGTCATTGGTTTTTAGATGAAGTATTAGAAGAATGTAATGGTTTAGATGATATATACAATGATAAATGTCATGAATTTTCAAAGGGTAGATATATAAAGGAAGAATTAAAGGAGGTACATATGGATAAAGTTAAACGCATTCATGAATTAGTTTCATTATTAAACAATGCATGTGATGCATACTATAATTTAAATTCACCTATCATGGAAAATCGTGAATACAACACCTTATTTGATAAACTTAAATCATTAGAAGAATCATTAGGAATAACATTATCGAATTCTCCCACGCAGAGAGCAGGATATAAAGTAGTTTCAAATTTACCAAAAGTAAAACATGATATTCCTTTGCTTTCACTTGACAAGGTAAAAGAAATTACTAAATTAATAAAATGGTTGGGTGATAAGCAAGGTGTATTAATGTTAAAAATTGATGGTGGAACAGGTAAAATAACTTATCAAAAAGAGTTTAAGCAATTTACAACTAGAGGTGATTCAGAGACTAATATCGGAGAAGATATTTCTCATAACGTAAATAGTATTAAAAATATTCCATTAACAATTGACGATGAAAATGAAATTCAAATTGTTGGTGAGAATTATATGAAATATTCTTCATTTAATGAAATTAACTCTAAAATTAAAAATTCAGATGATAAATATGCAAATCCAAGGAATTTAGCAAATGGTTCGGTTGGTTTGCTTGATGCGAAAGTATGCAAAGATAGAAATATTGAATTCTGTGCTTTTAATATTCTTAAAGGGAATAAATTTGAAACAAAACTTGGACAATTAGAATGGTTAAAATCACAAGGTTTTGATGTTGTTCAATATTGGATAGTAGATGAAAATAATCTTGAAGGAATTATAAATAAGATAATTGAAGATATACCAAGTTTTGATTATCCGATAGATGGCCTAGTGTTAACCTTCAATGATATAAAATATGCTGAATCATTAGGCAAGACAAATCATCATTATAATGGATCAATTTCATTCAAATTTGAGGATAGTTGGCATAAATCAAAATATCTATATACAGAATGGAATACAAGTAGATTTGGTAAGATTGTTGGAACAGGGATTTTTCAACCAGTCTTAATTGAAGGGACAGAAGTAACTAGAGCAACTACACATAATTTAGATAGGTTTTGGCAATTAAAACTTGGTAAAGATGATGTGATTGAAATTAGTAAGAGAAATAAAATTATTCCTGCAATTGAAAATAATATTACCAGAAGTGGAACAGAAGAAATACCTAAAGAATGTCCTACATGTAAAGGAAAAGTAGAAGTAAGAAAAGTAGTAAATACACATGATCTATTCTGTCTTAATCCTGATTGTGATGCAAAATTACTAAAAAAGTTAAAGCACTTTGTTAGTAAGCAATGTTTTAATATTAGTGATATTGGCGAAGCATCTTTAGAAGTATTTATTGACAAAGGTTTTATTAATTGTTATATGGATATTTTTAAATTAGAAAGGTTTAAGAAAGATATTGTATCACTTTCTGGATTTGGAATTCGATCTTTTAACAAAATGATTAAAGCGATAGAAAATTCTAAAAATATCAAAATGCGTTCATTAATTGCATCATTAGGAATTAAAAATGTAGGTTTTGGTAGTTCTAAGAGATTAGAAAAACATTTTAATAGTGATATAAATGCTTTTTTAAATGCAGTTGATTCTTATCGTAATTTTATTGGTATTGAAGATTTTGGTGAGACTACAGCAATGAGTATTTATTCATATTTTCAAGATAAAGATAATATGGAACAGTTTAAGGAATTGTTGAGTATTGTTAATGTTGTGAAGGATGAAGAAAGGAGAGATAATGTGAATACAGATAATTATTTTGCTGGAAAGAAAACGTATGCGACTGGCAGTTTTGCTAATTATAAAAAAGACGAACTTAAATCATTATTAGAAAATTTAGGTGCTACATTTGCTTCAGGTTATGCTAAGAGTTTAGATTGTTTAATCGAAGGAAGTTTAAAAAGTAGTAGTAAAGTCGAAAAAGCTAAGAAGGATGGTATAAGAGTTATAGGAGAAGATGAATTTATTAAAATGATTGGCAATTATAAATAGTTATTAATTTCTGTCAAGGGAAGTAAAATAAAAATAAATAAAATATCTCTTGACAGAATGATAATATAAATGTTATAATAAGCAAGGATCGAGTAAGGGATTTAAGATTAAACACAAATCCTAAAAACAAAATAAAAAATTAAAATGAAAAGGAGAAATGATTTATGATTACAAAAGAACAAGAAATTAAAAACACACTTAAGGCAAAAGGTCAATTAGTAAAGATTGATGAGGAAGGATTGCATATTTATGATAAGAAAAGTGAAGAAGTAGATGTTCTTAGTTTAGATGATTTTAAAATTTTTATTGAAGGTGATATTAGTATTAGTGTGAGTGAGTCAACTAAACAGGATATTGAAGTAGATGAAGTAGATAAGGGTGGTGATAATGGAGAAGATGAAGAATAAGAGGTAAGGTTTACTTTAATAGGTTAATAGATTAAATAGTTAGTAAGAATAATAAAATAAAAATACATATATAAAGGAGATAATTATACATATGGCAAATAATGAATTAAGACAAGGTATCAACAATGTTACATTAACAGGTGAAGTTAAAGAACATAAATTAAAATTTAATAAAGATAAAGATGGTAACTATATAAATGGTTCTCTAATTATTAAAACTGGTGAATTTTCAGAATTAGAAATAAAAGTTTTTGTAAAAGAGAAAAATAAAGATGGTAAAGCTAAAAAAGTTTTTGAGACTCTAGATAAATTTATTAAAGGAGAACAATTAACACTTGCAGATTGTAAGAATGATGAAGATCGAGAAAATGTAACTAAAGTAAGAGTATTTGGTAATAAAGAATTTGTACCGCATTTTAAAGAAGAAATATTTAAAATTAAAGAAGCTGAAGAAGTAAAAACCAAAATTACTATTGAATTAGGTTTTGGTACTGTTTCTATTGATAATAGCATTAAATCTGAAGATTATAAAGCTGATTTTGATGTAGAAATGTATGTTACATCAGTTAAAGAAGAAATAAAAAACGATGAAGAAACTGGCAGAACAATAATTTCTGGATGGACACCTGTATACGGTGGGAAAGTTATTCCTATGGAATTTATTGCAGGAACAATTATTGATGATGAAGGTGAAGAATATGATTTTGGTGAAGATATTTTAAATTCTGTTGAAGAAGGTATGACATTAGAATTGTGGGGCAATATCAATTATCAAAGTAAAATTATTAAAACTAAAAAAGGTGGGACTTTAGGTAAAGCAAAAATTGAAGAACACAGAGAATATGTTAATGAATTAATTATTCTTGGTGCAGATATTCAAGAAGACGAAGAAAAAGAATTTGATCCAGAACTTATTAAAAAAGCTAAAATTGAAAGAGATAATGAAATTGAAAATAAGAAAAATGAAGAACCTGTTGAAAATAAAAAAGGAAAAGGATTAAATAATAAAGGATCAGAGACAAATACAAGAAGAGAACGTCCTAAGTTTTAAGTTGGTATTTAAAGTTAATAAGAAAGAAGAGATTTCTTCTTTCTTATTAACTTATTATATAAAAATAAAATAAAAATAAAATAAAAATAAAATAAAAATAAAATGGAGGAATATATATTTATGGCAATTTCAAATGATTTATTAAGTTTAGTTGAAGAAACATTTAGAGATAGAGCTAAAGTAAGTAAAATTACGACAGATTTAAGAGGTAAAATAATTACAATTTATGGTTATAACGATCTGGGAAAAACATATCAAACATCAAAATTCAAAAATCCAGTGTTTATTCCTTTTGAAGAAGGTTTAAATGGAATTAGTGGTGCTATTGTTTTAAAAGCAAATAAATGGAGTGATTTTACAGGTCATTTAAAAACTTTAAGTAATAGAAAATGGCAAAAAATAGTTCAACAAGAACAAGTAACACTTATTTGTGATGGAATGGAAACTATGGGTAGATGGTGTAGAGATTACATAACTGAGAAATTTGGCTCAACAAGTATTAAAACAGGTAATAAAGGATATGGTTTATGGCAAGAATATCAAGATGAAATGTTTAATCAAGTTAATAAATTATTAAAATTAGGATTTACTGTGGTTTTTCTTGGACATGAAAAATTTGATAAAGATAAAGATAAATTTGTTATTGAAGGTGACGAAAGAAATATTGCTCCAATGCGTAATAATTCTGATTATGTTGTATATTTAAAATCAAATGGTATAGATGATGAAGGAAATCCAATTCATTCTAGTGGTTATTTAGCAGAAACAGATGAATTCTTTGCTCGATGCAGAAATATTTATACAGAAAGATATATTGAAGATTTTACAGCAGAAAATTTAGAGAAGATTATTGTTGCAGGTTTAATTAAAGAAAAAGAAATGTCTGGTCAAGAAGATGATATTAATTATAAAGCACAAAGAGAAATTTACGAAGGTGAAGAACCTACACATGAAGAATTAAAAGAATCTATTGGAGAATTATTTGCACGATTTGAAGAATTTGATAAACTTGAAGAATATGCAGATATTGTTGCTGAACATCTTGGAGA